>Ga0247757_10000424_pt1 | contig 35229 bp, 37 predicted proteins | sample UWRJL126311R4_FD_180929 | JGI IMG/M metagenome (GOLD analysis project Ga0247757, IMG submission 180929) | Plant litter microbial communities from Arlington Agricultural Research Station in Wisconsin, United States - UWRJ-L126-311R-4 | ecosystem: Environmental > Terrestrial > Plant litter >... | reverse complement strand
AGCCCGAGGATCCCGTGCCCCCGGGGGAGGTGGCCGATCGCCTGGGCCATCTCGGGCGACGCGCCGCTGGTGATGAACTCGGCCAGGCCGCGCCGCTGCTCGTCGAGGATGCCGACCGCGGCGTAGCGGGCACCGGTGAGCGTGCGCGCCGTCTCCAGGATGTGCTGCAGCACCGCGTCGAGGTCCAGCTCCGACGTGAGCGAGCGGCCGAGGTCCAGGAGGCGGAGCAGCCGCTCCTCACGCTGCTTGGGGATCTCTCCGTCAGTCTCCAATTCGCACCCTCGGTGACTATAACGTGCTGTAAAACCACCGCTGGCTCCAGAAGTGGCGTAGGCTCGGCGTGTGTCAATTCGGATCGTGCTCGCCGACGACCATGCGGTGGTGCGCTCGGGCCTGCGCCTCCTCCTCGACGCGGAGGAGGGGCTGGAGGTCGTCGCCGACGCCGGCGGCACGGAGGATGCGCTGCGCGCCGTCCACGGGCACAAGCCGGACGTGCTCGTGCTCGACCTGAACATGCCCGGCGAGCCGTCCTCGCTCGACGCGATCCCGCTGGTCCGCGAGCGATCGCCCGGCACCTCGGTGGTGATCCTCACGATGCAGGAGGATCCCGAGTACGCGCGTTCCGCCCTGCGTGCGGGCGCCCTCGGCTACGTCCTGAAGGAAGCGGCGGACCGGGAGCTGGTCGAGGCGGTGCGCCGCGCCGCGGTGGGCGAGACGTACCTCAACCCGAAGCTGGGGGGCCTGCTCGCCGCCGCGCCGCCCCCGTCCGCGGGTCGGCCCGACGACCTGTCGGTCCGGGAGGTCGAGGTGCTGCGGCTCGTCGCACTGGGCCACACCAACGCCGAGATCGGCGAGCAGCTCTTCCTCTCGGTGCGCACGGTCGAGACGCACCGCGCGCATCTGCAGCAGAAGCTCGGTCGCACGACGAGGGCCGAGCTGGTTCGGTACGCCCTGGATCACCAGCTGCTCGACGACGACTAGCTTGGCTTCGGCACCGAGCGACGGGCCGGCCGGGACGGCCACCCACACGACGTGATGGTCACGGCCGCGCCTCGCGGGGCAGTGCTGCGGTTCCGCGGTCGGAGATCCCCTTGCGCTCGAGGTAGGGCACGAGGTGGCGCCCGACGACCTTGGCGGGTGGCGACCACAGCGGTTCGAACGAGGCTTCGCTGTCGTCGGAGCCCACCGTGTGCCGCAGGTACAGGTCCGACGAGCCCGTGAGGAGCCGGGCGCGCAGGACGAGGTCCGGCGGCTCCGCCGGCTCGCCGGCGTTCGGGCCCGCGGCGATCTGCGCGGCGATCGCGTCCGCCTGCTGGCACGCGATGCCGCCCTGCTTGATCGGCTGGTCGGTACCGTCGCCGGCGGCCCAGACGCCGTCGAGGCCCATGACCCGGCACCAGCGGTCGATGGGGATGAACCCGTCGGGGTCGGCCGGGATGCCGGCCAGGCCCGGACCGTGCATGGTCGGCAGGGCGATGATGTGATCGACCCGCAGGGGCATCGGGGCGCCGATCTCCAGCGCGTGCCAGTCGACCAGGCGCGTGGTGACGCCCCCGTGGAAGATGATGCCCCGGTCCTCCAGCTGCAGCAGCAGCGCGGCACTGGCCTCCTCGCCGAACACGGCGAGCGGCGTGGGCTCGGGCGTGACGACATGCAGGGCCACGCCATACCGCTCCCCCACTCGATCGGCGATGAGCAACGCGAACTCGTAGAGCGGCAGCGGCCAGGTGCACCCGCCCGGGACGACGAACGCGACCGCGCGCGACCAGCCCAGCTCCAGCGCCTTGGCCACGGCCGCCACGGTGCTCGGGCGGCGGGCGTCGAGCGTGATGCTGGACGGCAGCGCGGGCACCGCGTGCGTGCCGGGGGCCAGGACGAGCTGGTCGTACGGGATCTCGTCGCCGCTCTGGCCGAGCACGGCGCGTCGTCGCGGGTCGACCTTGGTGACCGCGGTCTGCACGAAGCGGCCGTCGTGCTCGGCCATCACGTCCGTCCACCGCAGCTCGCCGGCCGGTCCGAGCCCGAACGGGCTGGCGACCGCGAGCGGCCACAGCGAGAACTCGTCGTCGGGCGCGATCACCGTCACCGACAGCCGGTCGCCGGCGACGTCGTGCAATGCGAGCACGGCCTCCAATGCCGCGATCCCGCCTCCGACGACGACGACCCGACGCCGCTGTGGGGCGTTCACCGCTCGGCTCCGGCCGGGGTGGCGGCGGCGACGGCCTCGGGCTCGACCCGCTTGGCTCCGCGCCGCATCACGAGCAGCGGGCACTTCGCGTGCCGCTGCAGGTACGTGGAGGTGCTGCCGAGCAGCATGCGGCCCACGGGGCCGTAGCCGCGGGAGCCGACGACGAGCAGGTCGACGCGGCGGCCGAGCCGGACGAGCTCGTCCCGGGGATCGCCGAGCACCGACGTGCCCGTCACGCCGTCGAGCTCGCTCATGGCGATCCGGGAGTGCTCCAGGACGTCGGGCTGGATGCTCGCCCACATCGCCGCCGCCCGCGGGAACGTCAGCGACATGTGCACCGCGTTGACGGCCTCGAGCTCCGAGCCGTCTCGCTCGGCGAGCCGGCGAGCGACGTCGAGGGCCTCCTCCGCCTCCGGGGAGAAGTCGTAGCCGACGCCGATCCGGACGAAGCGCGTCGGGTTCGCCGCATAGTCGCGCGAGGCGATGGCGACGGCACACGGTGCGCCGTTGAGCGCCGCCCGGGTCTCGTCCCCGATCGCCACGCGCCCTACGACGCCCTGTCGGGTCGAGCCGACGACGAGGAGGTCGGCGTCGAGCTGCTCGGTCAGGCGGTGCAGGCCCTCTCCCACGGTCGTGGCGCCGATGCTTGCCGTCTCCACCGGCACGCTCGCGCGGTCCCGTTCGGCCGTGAGGAGCTCGGCGGACCGCTGCCGTTCGGCCTCGATCCACAGGAGCACCGACGGCACGACGGTGCCGGAGGCGTAGACGTGCGCGAGCGTGATCGTCGCGTCGGGGGCGGCGAGCCGCTGGGCCAACGCGAGCGCGTCGTGGCCGCCAGGGCCTCCGTCCATGCCGACGACGACGTTGCGGAACATGGGCTGCTTCTCCTCCTGGTCGTTGGTGCAGAGCGTGCGTCCCACGCTAGGCCCTGGTCGGTGCCGTTCCATCGGGGCGCACTGCCCGTGCCGCTGCGGGTTCCTACGGAGTGGGCGAACTACGGAGCGCGAGCGTGGGGAGACCGCATGCAGACCCGTGGGCCGAACCGATGGCGCGTCGGCGGTCACCGATGAGGATGGATCCGCAGCCTCCTGCCGGCTGCAGCGGACCAACGGAGGAGGAGACGATGGCATCGACGACGACGGACACGACTCCCGCGGAGGGGGCCCCGAAGCTCAAGCGACAGCTGGGGGTGTGGATGGCCACCGCCCTGGTCGTGGGCAACATGATCGGCTCGGGGATCTTCCTGCTGCCGGCCGCGCTGGCGGCGGCGGCCGGGCCGGTCTCCATCTTCGCCTGGGTGTTCACCGGCGTCGGCGCGATGCTGCTGGCGCTCGTCTTCGCGCGGCTCGGTGGAACGTTCCCCCGCAGCGGCGGCCCGTACACGTTCGCGCGTCGCGCGTTCGGCGACTTCATCGGCTTCCAGACCGCCTGGGGCTACTGGATCGCCGCGTGGGCCGGGAACGCCGCGATCACCGTGGCGTTCGTGGGCTACCTCGCCGTGTTCTGGCCGGCACTGAGTACCGACAACCTGCTGGCGGCCATCGTCGGGATCGCGGTCATCTGGTTCCTCACGGCGGTCAACTCGCTCGGCGTGCGCCAGGGCGCCCAGGTCCAGCTCGTGACGACCGTCCTGAAGTTCGTGCCGTTGCTGGTGATCGGGGTGGTGGGCATCTTCTTCATCGACTCCTCCAACCTCACGCCGTTCGCGCCCGACGGCACGTGGAGCGCCATCTCGGCGGCGGCTCCGCTGACGCTGTGGGCGTTCATCGGGCTGGAGTCGGCGACGGTGACCGGGGCCGAGGTCAAGGACCCGGAGCGCAACATCCCGCGATCGACGATCTACGGGACGCTGGCCGCGACGCTGGTGTACGTCCTCGTGACGATCTCGATCATGGGCGTGATCCCGACCGGGGAGCTCGCGGGCTCCACGAGCCCGTTCGCCGACGCGGCGGGCGCGATGTTCGGCGGGGCGTGGACGAAGGTCTTCGCGCTGGTCGCGATGGTCGCCACCTTCGGCGCGCTCAACGGCTGGATCCTGCTGCAGGGCCGGGTGCCGCTCGCGGCGGCCGAGGACGGCCTGTTCCCGGCCGCGTTCGCCAAGGTCCACGGCAAGAGCGGCACCCCGGTCTTCGGGCTCGTCGTCTCGTCGATCCTGCTCACCGCCCTGATGCTCATGAACTACACGAAGGGCCTGGTCGACGCCTTCACGTTCGTGATCCTGCTCGCCACGCTGACGACGCTGGTGCCGTACGCCTACGCGGCGGCGGCGCAGGCGCACCTGTACCTCACGGAGCCGGAGCTGTTTGAGAAGCGCCTGTTCCTGCGGGACACGGTAATCGCCTCGCTGGCCTTCGCCTACTCGGTGTGGGCCATCACCGGCTCGGGCAAGGACATCATCGCCAAGGGCTTCGTGCTGCTTCTGGCCGGCATCCCCGTCTATGTCGGCATGAAGGGCTGGCAGCGGCGGCAGGCCACCCGGGAGGCGGAGGCGCTCCAGCGGGCGCCCACGCCACCACCGCGAGCGACCACCGGGGCGGTCACCGCGATGCAGGGCCCGGAGGTGACGCGATGAGCGCCGTGGACACGCCCACGCCGCGCGCCGAGCGCACCCCGCGCCTCTCGGTCCAGTCGGAGGTGGGGCGGCTGCGCCGCGTGATCCTCCACCGGCCCGGGCTCGAGCTGCAGCGCCTGACGCCGGGCAACCGGGAGGAGCTGCTGTTCGACGACGTGCTGTGGGTCAAGCGCGCTCGGCAGGAGCACGATGCCTTCGCCGACGCGTTCGTCGAGGCCGGCGTCGAGGTGCTCTACCTGCAGCAGCTGCTCGCCCAGAGCCTGGAGGTCCCGCGGGCCCGCACCGACGTGCTGTCGCGCACCCTTGCCGCGGTCGCGCTCGGTGGCCTGGAGGCCCCGGTTCGGGACTGGCTCGACGGGCTGCCGTCGGTGGAGCTGGCGAACCTGCTGATCGGGGGGATCGCCGTGGACGAGCTGCCGTTCGCGTCCCGCTCGCTGGAGGTGCAGGTCGGCGGCTCGGACCGGTTCGTGCTGCCGCCGCTGCCCAACCACCTGTTCACGCGAGACACTTCGGCGTGGGCGTACGGCGGCGTCTCGGTGCACGCGATGGCCAAGGCGGCGCGCCAGCGGGAGGCCGTGCACCTGGACGCGATCTACCGGCACCATCCGCTGTTCGCCGGCGGCACTTTCGAGACGTGGAGCAACCGCCTCGGCGGCCCGGCGCACCTGGAGGGCGGCGACATCTTGGTGATCGGCAACGGCTGCGTCCTGATCGGCATGGGGGAGCGCACCCGCCCCGCCGCCGTCGAGCGGTACGCCCGCCGGCTGTTGGAGGCGGGCGCCGTCCGCGAGGTCATCGCCGTCGTCCTCCCGGCCCAGCGGTCGAGCATGCACCTGGACACCGTGATGACGATGGTCGACCGCGATGCGTTCACCATCTATCCCGACGTGCGGCAGGCCATGGTCGCCTATCGCCTCGGCCTCGGGACGGACGGCGTGGTCGCCGAGCGGCAGGACGATCTCTTCGCGGCCGTGGCGCAGGCGCTCGACGTGCCCGAGATCCGGCTCTTCGAGACCGGCGGCGACCGTTACGAGGCACAGCGCGAGCAGTGGGACGACGGCAACAACGTGCTCGCCGTCGCCCCCGGCGTCGTCATGGCCTACGAGCGCAACGTGGACACCAACACGCGCCTGCGGCACGCGGGGATCGAGGTCATTACGATCGCGGGGGCGGAGCTGGGCCGTGGCCGCGGCGGGCCTCGCTGCATGTCCTGCCCGATCGAGCGTGACGCGGTCGCCGAGGGAGGCGCGCACTGATGCTCCCGGCGCTGGCCGCCCACCCGACCTCCGATCTGCTGCGGATCTCCGACCTGGACTCCGACCGGTTGGAGTGGCTGTTGGACCTGTCGCTGGCCATGCGCCGATCGCCGCGGGGCTGGCTCGGCGCCCATCCCGGGGGCTTGGTGGCCTGCTACTTCGCCAAGCCGTCGACCCGCACCCGTGTCTCCTTCGAAGGCGCCATCTGGCGCCTGGGCATGCTCCCGGTGATGCTGCGCCCCGACGAGCTGCAGCTCGGGCGGGGCGAGCCGATCGCCGACACCGCGCGGGTGCTGTCCTCGTACGCCTCGGCGATCGTCGTGCGCACCTTCGCGCAGGAGGACGTCCAGGAGATCGCGCGTGCGGCCGACGTGCCCGTGATCAACGCGCTGACCGACGAGCACCATCCCTGCCAGGCCCTCGCCGACCTCCTGACCATCCGCACGCGGTTCGGGCGGCTCCGGGGCGTGCGGGTCGCCTACGTGGGCGACGGCAACAACGTGGCGCACTCGCTGATGGAGGCCGCGGCGCTCGCGGGCATGGAGATCCGGATCGCCACGCCGGACGGCTACGAACCCGATCCCGGCGTGGTCATTGGTGCCCAGGGGCGAGCGCGGGGCACCGGCGGCGCCGTCGTGCTCACCCACGATCCCGAGGTCGCCGTCCGTGACGCCGACGTCGTCTACACCGACGTCTGGGTCTCCATGGGGCAGGACGGTGAGCGTGACCGGCGGCTGCACGACCTGCGTCCCTACCGGGTGAGCGGGCGGCTGATGGGCCTGGCCGCGCCCGGCGCGGTGTTCATGCACTGCCTCCCCGCTCATCGCGGCGAGGAGGTGGCGCCCGAGGTGATCGACGGCGTCCGCTCGGTCGTGTTCCAGCAGGCCGCCAACCGCCTGCCCACCGAGCAGGCCGTGCTCCACTCGCTCCTGGAGCGCTCCGCCGTGGCGCGCCGATCGGGAGGCTGAGGTGCGCGTCGTCGTCGCGCTCGGCGGCAATGCCCTCATCCGTCGCGGCGAACCGGCCACCGTCGCGACGCAACGCGCGAACGTCGCTCGCGCCGTGGACGCGCTGGTGCCGCTGGCCGCCGAGCACGAGCTGGTCGTCACCCACGGCAACGGCCCCCAGGTCGGGTTGCTGGCGCTGCAGGCCGAGGCGTACCACGACGTGCCCGCCTATCCCCTCGACGTGCTCGGCGCCGAGTCGGAGGGCATGGTCGGCTACCTGCTCGAGCAGGAGCTCGTGGGCCGGCGCCTGCGCCGACCGACGGCCACGCTGCTCACGCAGGTCGTCGTGGACGGCGAGGATCCCGCGTTCGCCACGCCGTCCAAGCCGGTGGGCCCGGTCTACGAGCGAGCCGAGGCGGACCGATTGCGGGTCGAACGGGGCTGGGACATCGTCCCCGATGGCAGGGGATGGCGCCGCGTGGTGCCGTCGCCGGAACCGCTGGAGATCGTCGAGCTGCCGGCGATCCGGATCCTCCTGGACGGCGGGGCGTTGGTGGTGTGCGTAGGCGGGGGCGGGGTGCCCGTCGTCCGCGACGGCGCGGGACGGCTCACCGGCGTGGAGGCGGTCGTCGACAAGGATCTCTCGGCCGCGCTGCTGGCCCGGCAGCTCCAGGCGGACGCCCTCCTGCTCCTCACCGACGTCCCGGGCATCCAGCGGGACTTCGGGACCGACCGGGCCAGGACGGTCCCCGAGCTGCGCTCCGACGAGCTGGACCGGCTCGCGCTCGCCGCCGGATCGATGGCCCCCAAGGCGGCCGCGGCCGCGCGGTTCGCGGCCACGGAGGGACTGGCGGTGATCGGGGCCCTGGAGGACGCCGGCGCGCTGCTCGACGGCCGTGCGGGCACGCGGGTCTCGGTGCCCGCCGTCGCTCAGCGCTCGTCGAGCAGTCCGTGATCCAGCGCATAGCGGACGAGCTCTGAGCGGGTGGTACGTCCGATCTTCTGCTGCACGTGCGCGCGATGCGTCTCGACCGTGCGCGTCGAGAGGAACAGGTGCTCGCCGATCTCGCCGTTGGTGTGGCCCAGTGCGATCAGCCGCAGGACCTCGACCTCGCGCGCGGAGAGGTCGTCGGGACGGCCGGAGCCCTCGGGTGGGGCGGCGGCGAGCTTCGCGCCCAGCGAGGGGTTGAGGTAGTTCTCCCCGGCCGCGGCCCGGCGGACCGCGTCGACGAGCTCGCGGTCGGCCGCCTCCTTCAGGACGTAGCCCAGCGCGCCCGCCCGGAGGGCCCGGCGGGCGAACTCGGGGTCCTCCTGCATCGTCAGGATCACCGTGGCGGTGCCGGGAGAGCGTTCCCGGACGCCTGGGAGGGCGTCCAGCGGCGTGACGTCCCCGGGCATGTTGAGGTCGAGGACCAGCACGTCGGGCTTGTGCCCGAGCACCGCGCGCAGGGCGCTCTCGGTGTCGCCGGCCTCGGCGACGACCTCCCACCCCTCCTCGGCGTCGAGCAGCATCCGCAGGCCGGTGCGCACGACGGCGTGGTCATCGGCGAGGACGACGCGAACAGACACATCGAGCAGCCTACGCCGTCCCGCGGAGCGGTCGCGGGTGATTCGCGACGGCCTACGCGACCGAGAGGACGCCGAGCGCCACGACGGCGCCCGCGACCAGGACGAAGGCCAGCGCCGTGGCGCAGCGGCCGACCGGACCCAGCACGTGGGCGCCCAGGACCGAGCGATCGCGGCCCAGGCGCATGAGGAACGGCAGCACGCCGAGGAGCAGCACGGCGTTCAGCGCCTGGGAGAGGAAGAGGATGGGGACGAGCGGAGCGCCGGGAACGAGGACGACGGCCGATGCGAACAGGACGACGGCCGCGAACGCGACGTAGAACGTCGGCGCCTGGCGGAACGTGTCGTCGACGTCGGCCGGTCGCCCCAGGGCCTCCGAGATCGAGTAGGCGGTCGACAGGGGAACGACCGCGGCAGCCAGGAGCGCGGCACCGACGAACCCGAGCCCGAACAGGGTCGCGGCGAGGTCTCCCGCCAGTGGTGCAAGGGCCTGCGCGGCGTCGGACGCCTGATCGATCTCCACGCCACGCCGGTGCAGCGTCGCCGCGCACGACACGACCACGAACAGTCCGATCACGCCGGTCAGGACCGCTCCGGAGATGACGTCGATCCGCTCGTAGCGCAGCTCCGCGATCGGGATCCGCTTGTCCGCGGCGTAGGACTGGATGAACGACAGGCCCCACGGCGCCAGCGTGGTGCCCACCGTGGCGACGGCGACCAGGACCGCGTCGCGGCCGCCCGGCATCGAGGGGACGATGAGCCCGTGCGCCGCGGCGCCCCAGTCGGGCCGGGAGAGGAACCCCGACACCACGTACGCGACGAACACCGCGCTGAGCATGAGGAGCACGTGCTCGACGCGGTGGAACGAGCCCTTCAGGACGAGCAGCGAGACGCCGAGCCCGGCGATCGGGACGGACAGCCCCTTCGGGACGCCGGCCAGGAGCTCGGCGCCGGCGGCGACGCCGGCGAGCTCCGCACACATCGTTCCCACGTTCGCCACCACGAGCAGCGATACGGCGGTGAGCGCCATCCGGCCGCCGTAGCGCTCGCGGATCAGCGTCGCGAGGCCTCGCCCGGTGACGACGCCGAGCCGGGCGCCGAGCTCGTGGAAGACGATCAGCGCGACGGTGGACAGCAGCAGCACCCACAGCAGCGCGTAGCCGTACCGGGCGCCGAGGATCGAGTACGTGGTGATCCCCGCCGGGTCGTCGTCGGACAGGCCGGCCAGCAGGCCCGGGCCCAGGACGGCCAGGAGGCTGACGGTGGCGCCGCGGCGCAGCGCGTGCGAGCGCTGCTGCCCGAGCCGGCGGTGCAGATGGCGGCCGGGATGGCGGGTGCGGGGCACGTGGGCGGGGCTCGGGGGCCGGGACGGCTAGGGGAGGATGCCGGAGGCGAGCCGGCGGTCGAGCCAGGCCTCGATCTCGTCCACCTGGTCCTCGACGCCCGCGGTCGTGTCGACGGCCACGCGCCCGTCGACCAGCGCCGCGGGAACGCTGAGGAACCGCTCGGCGAGGACGCGCGCCACCCCGGCGTCGGCGTCGGACAGCGACTCGGGCTCGCAGCGGTCGCGCTGCTCAGCCCGGGCCATCCGCACGTCGGCCGGGGCGACGCACTCGACGACGAGAACGGGACGCTCCGCCCGCCCGATCTCGTCGAGGAACGCCGCGCGCAGCCGCGGCTCCCCGAACGTCGCGTCGACGACGGCGCTCGCGCCCGGAGCGATCTGGCGGGCCAGCGTGCGATAGATCGCGGCGCGCGCCGCGTCGCCGTAGTCGGCGGGACCGCGCCGGCGCGTCGCGTCGGAGGACACGACCGGCAGCCCCGATCCCTCTCCGATCGCGGCCGCCAGCGTCGACTTGCCACTGGCGGGCGGACCGGTGACGAGCAACAGGAGCGGGCCTCTGGCCCGCCACCGGCTGCGCCGCGCCAGCGGGAGGAGGCGCTGCGCCGCACGCGTGCCGTCCTGAGCGCCCGGGAGCAGCGCGACCTTGGCGCGGACCAGGGCGCGGTACGCCGCGTAGTAGGCGAGCAACACCGTCGGCGGAAGCGTCCCGCCCGCCTGGGCGTATCCCGCGAGCACGCTGGGGACGTGGTCGACGCCGCCGTGCGCCTCGAGGTCCATGGCCAGGAACGCGAGCTCGTCCGCGACGTCGAGGTACCGCAGCGCGTCGAGGTCGAGGCGGTCTACGATGCGCACGGGGTCATGGTCGAACAGGACGTGCTCGGTACGCACGTCGCCGTGGCCGTCCACGACGCGCCCGGCCGCGAACCGGGCGTCGAGGACGTCGGACCACGCGGTCAGGAACGCCGCGGCGAAGCGTTTGGCCGCGAGCACGTCCCGCGTGGCAGCGGGGTGCTCCCGCACCAGCTCGAGCAGCGCGTCGGCGTTGACGTCGAACCGCGCCCGCTCGTCGACCGGTTCCGGCGCCCGGTCAGTCGACCGGTGGAAGCGGGCCAGGCGCACGCCGACCTCCGCGGCCTGGCCCAGGGTGAGCTCACCCCGCGCCAGCAGGCTGCGCATCGAGCGGGTCTCGTCGAATCGGCGCATCTCGATCACGTGATCGATCGCGCGCGGGTCCCCGTCGTCGCCGAGCCGGTACGCGCCGTCCGGTCCCGGGAGCACGGTGCGGATCGCGATCTCCAGCCCGGGGGCCAGCTCGGCGTTGAGCGCCAGCTCGTGACGGCAGCTCGCGGCTCGGGCCGCCGCGGACCGCAGGTCGACGAAGTCCAGCGCGACCGGCCGCTTGAGCTTGAACACGCGATCCCCGGAGAGCACCACCCACGACATGTGCGTGGAGCGCAGCATGGTCGGGGCGCCGGTCAGGTGGGCGATGCTGTCGGCGAGGATCCGAGGATCGGCGTGGAGGTCGGGGGCGTCGGCGGCGCCGGGCGGGAGCGGGACGGGCATCGTGCTCTCGACGGTAGCCCCGGCGGAGGTGCGCGCCATCCGCCGTCGCCCCGGGGCAGGCTGCGGGAGATCACGGACCCCGGCGGCGGAGAAGTCGCGTCGCGGCCCGCAGAGGACGCGGATGGCACGCCGGGCGTGGACCGAGACCATCGAGGTTCCCCGATTGGCAAGAGGAGTGATCATGTTCAGGAACGTCGTGGTGGGAGTGGATCCCCACACGGACGGCCGGGATGCGCTGTCGCTGGCGGTGGCGCTCTCGGAGGAGGACGCGTCGATCGTCCTCGTGCGCGTCTTCAACCCGGAGCTCGAGCTGACCGTGCCCGCTGAGCCCTTCGTCCCGGACGTGCCCGCCGGCGGACGCCGGGTCGCCACCGAGCGGGTGGCCGCCACCACGGCGGCCCACGGGCTGCACGGGGTCGCCCGTCGCGCCGAGGCCGATCTCCTGGTCGTCGGCTCGAGCACGAAGGGTCGGTGGGCCCATCTCGTGTTCGGCGACGACGTCCGCCACAGCGTGCGCGACGCTCCGTGCGCGGTTGCCGTGGCCCCGCGCGGACAGGCGGACGAGGCCGGCGACCTCGGCCGGATCGGCGTCGGATGGGACAGCAGCCCGAGCGCGCAGGCCGCGCTCGACGCCGCCCACGACCTTGCGGGTGTCGCCGGCGGCAGCGTCCAGGTGCTGGAGGTGATCGTCATGCCGACGCCGATGCTCGCCCCGGGCACCTATGCGCACATCTCGCTGACGGAGGAGATCGAGCGTTCGCAGGCGCGGCTCGCGACCCTGGAGGGCGTCGAGGCGAAGGCGATCCTCGGCATCCCGGAGGTGGACCTCGCCCGCTGGTCCGCCGACCTGGATCTCCTCGTGGTGGGCACGACCGCCCACGGGCGCATCAGCCGGCTCCTGCTCGGCTCCGTGCCCGAGCAGCTGACCCGCCGCCTCGCCGCGCCGCTGCTCGTCGTCCCGCCGGCCCCCGTGTCCGCGACGGAGGCCTGAGATGCGCGCTCGTCGCCAACCGCCCAGGGACGGACTCATCGCGGAAGCGGTGGTGGGGGTGGACGGCCGCGCGGGAGATCGCGACGCGGTCGCCCTCGCCGTCATGCTCGGAGCGCGGCGCATCACCCTCGTGACGGTCGACGGCCGTGAGCCGGTGGTCTCGCGGTCGCGCCTGGACCAGGAGCGTGCGCTGCGCGAGGACGCCGCCGCCGTCGCGCGGACGCGCCGGACGCCCTTGTCCCCCGAGGTCGTCGTCGAGGCGCTGTGGGTCGACGGCGACGCTCCCGCGCGTGCCCTGCACGAGGTGGCGCGCGTGCGGGACGCATCGCTGATCGTCGTCGGCTCGGCGCAGAGCGCCGCGCATCACGGCCGGGTCGGCCGGATCGTGTTCGGAAGCGTCTCGCGCCTGGTGACGCACCGCGCGCCTTGCCCGGTGGCGATCGCACCCCGTGGCCACCGCGACGCGCCCCAGCACCTCGACGTCATCGGCCTCGGGTACGACGGATCGCCGGCCGCGGACGCGGCCTTGCGGACGTGCCGGGCGCTGGCCGCCTCGACGGGCGCGGCGGTCGAGGTCCACGTGGTGGAGACCGAGCTGGATCGCGGCGAGCGCAAGCGCGACCAGGCGCTCGGAGCGCTCGGCGTCGGGGCGCGCGGGTTCGTGCACCACGGCGATCGGGCGACGGAGCTGGCCCGCGCGAGCCGGTCCCTCGACCTGCTGGTCCTGGGAACGCGCGGGCTGGGAACCGAGGCGCGCCCCGGCCTGGACAGCACCACCGATCGCATCGTCGCGGCGACCCGCTGCCCGGTGCTCGTCGTGCCGCGCGGGTGAGGGGGCGGGGCGACGGCTCGCGCATCGCGCTACCGAGGCATCGTCCCGGCCGGGCGGTGTCCGTCGAGCTGGGTCTCGATGGAGGACAGCTCGGCGGTGAAGTCGCGGATCGCCTGCTGCAGGGGCCGAGGTACCCGCCCCGCGGAAGCGGACGCAGCCCGCCGTTCGCGCAGCGCCGCGATGGCCAGGCGCAGGCGCCGGGCGCGGTGCTCGAGCCGGTGGCGCTCCAGCCGGGCCCCGAGCGTACCCGAAGCCATGGGGTGGTCGATCGTCTGCGTTGCGCGGTCCTTCAGCATCGGGCAGGCTCCTTCTCGCCTCCGGTATGCCCTGACGATAGGGAGCCGCCGACCCGCGGGAAACCGCATGAGTCCGTGCGCGCCATCCGTGCGGACTACGGAACGGGCTTCGGGGCGGGCAGGACGCGGACCTGGAGCGCGACGTGGTGGGCGAAGCGCTCGACCTCGTCCCAGTCGGTGAGGTCGACGTCGGCGCTGGTGTCGGTGGAGGCGCCATGGTGCCGGGCGATGAGCCGCATGAGCAGGCGCGTGAAGACGTCGTACTCGCGGTACTGGAGCGCGCCGCCGAACGTCGCCACGTGGTCCGGGGCCCAGTCGCACTCCTCGGTCAGCTCCTCGACGCAACGGGTCGCATCCCCGCGCGTCTCCTCCTCGGCGGCGGACAGCGACACGGAGAACAGGGCGTTCGGCCGCGCGTCGATCTCCTCCCGGTGTTCGCGCAGCCACCGTTCCACCTGCTTCTGGTGGCGGCCCGCGTGCAGCGAGGCACCGACCACGACGGCCTCGTGCGCGTCAGGGGTCGGCCAGGGGCCGTTGGGCGACAGCTCCCGCACCTCCGCGGCGATGCCGTCGGCCTCCAGGACCTCGCCGATGCGGCGGGCGATGCGGCCGGTGTGGCCATGGGTGCTGGCGTAGGCGATCAGGACGGACACGGCGGGCTCCTCTGGTGGTGGCGACGGTGGGAACCACGCTAGGCGTCGACCTCACCTCCGGCGTCCGTCGCGGGCCACACGAGCAGCGCGGCGTTCTACGGATTGACGGAGCGGTCGCAGCGGCGATGCTGCGTCCATGCCCTCCGCCGTGATCCAGACCCAGTCCCTGACCAAGCGCTACGGCCGCTCCCGCGGCATCGAGGACGTCACGCTCAACGTCTGGGACGGTGAGGTGTTCGGGTTCCTCGGCTCCAACGGCGCCGGCAAGACGACGACGATCCGCACGCTCCTGGACCTGCAGCACCCCACGAGCGGCACCGCCACGATCTTCGGGATGGACAGCCGCCGCGACAGCCTGGCCATCCGCACCCGCCTGGGGAACCTGCCGGGGGACTTCGCCTGCGATCCGCACGTCACGGGCCGGGCGTTCCTGGGGTACTGCGCGTCGGTCCGTGGGCTCGACGACCTGGGCGAGGGGCCCGCGCTGGCCGAGCGGTTCGAGGCCGATCTGGACCGCCCGGTGGGCGAGCTCTCGCGCGGCAACCGCCAGAAGATCGGGCTCATCCAGGCGCTGTTCCACGCGCCCGAGCTGATCGTGCTCGACGAGCCCACCAGCGGCCTGGACCCGCTCATGCAAGAGGAGTTCCTGCGGGTCATCGGCGAGCACCGGGCCCGGGGCGCCACCGTCTTCCTGTCCTCCCACGCGCTCGACGAGGTGGAGCGCATCTGCGACCGGGTGGGGATCGTCCGCGACGGCCGGCTGGTCGCGGTCGAGTCGGTCGAGGAGCTGCGCGGCCGTGCCTACCGGCGGGTGGCGATCACGTTCGCCGAACCGGTCGATCCCACCGAGTTCGCCGGCCTTCCGGGCGTTCGCGATCTCCAGGCGGCCGGCACCGGCCTGCGGTTCCAGACCGACGGCGACCTCGACGCGGTCGTCAAGGTGACTGCCAGGCACACGGTCGTCGACCTCGAGGTGGCCGAGCCCACGCTCGAGGAGATCTTCGTGGCGTTCTACGAGCACGGAGCGCAGCGATGAGCGCGCCGACCCTGCACGCCCCGGTCTTCCGCGCGGTGGTCCGCCGCGGGTGGGCCGAGCAGCGCCGGGCGGTGCTGACCTGGGGCGGCTCGCTCGGCGTGTACGGCGCCTTCATGGCCGCCATCTACCCCTCGATCCGGGACACGATCGACCAGGTCTCGCGCAATTACCCGTCCGCGCTCGCCGAGGCGTTCGGCGTGTCGAGCATGAGCACCGTCGAGGGCTACCTCCACGCCGAGATGTACAGCCTGATCGTGCCGATCGCGCTCTGCGTCTTCGCCGCCCGCTCGATCGGCCGCCCCCTGGTCGGTGCCGAGGAGGAGGGGCGCCTCGACACCCTCCTGAGCCTGCCGCTCCCGCGCGGCGTGCTCGTCGCCGGAGCGTTCGCCGTGACCGCGCTGCTGTGCGCCGCGATCATGGTGGTCACGGGCGTGCTGACCTACGTCGCCGGCGCCCTGGCCGGTACGGGCATCTCCGCCGGTGACGTCGCCGCCGGCGTGTTCGGCGTCTGGCCGCTCGCCGCCTTCTTCGCTGGGGTCGCGGTGCTCGGCACCGGCCTGCTGCACCGCTCCGCATCGGTCGTCGGGGCGACGGCCGGGGCCGTGGCCGCGATGTACGCGGTGGACCTGGCGTCGCGGCTCTCCGACGCGCTGGAGCCACTGCGCTGGGGGTCCGCGTTCCACTACTACGGCTCGCCGATGCTCGACGGGATCGATCCGGCCGCGTTCGCTGGGCTCACCCTGGCCGGCGTGCTCCTGGCGGTGGCCGGGGCGTGGCGCTTCGGCTGCCGCGACATCCGCCACTGACCCGGCGGGCCCGCGCGGCGGCGACGGTCCTCAGCACTTGCCCCCGCCACCGATGTGGGTTTCCCGAGGCCGGAAGCGGAGGGACTGCCGATGGTCCGGCGGCCTGACGAGGTCAGGCTGGATTCCAACGGATTTCCACTACCTGGAGGAAGACGATGGAGCCCAAGACGATCATGGTCGGCATCGAGCAGAAGGGGGAGGACGCCCGCGACGCTGTCGCGCTCGGCGTGGCGCTGGCTCGGGCCTACGAGGCGCCCCTCGTCCTGACCGGCGTGTACCCCAGCATGGTCGCTCCGGGCGCCCACGGCTACGCCGACGTGATGCGCGAGCCGACCGAGGCCGAGCTGCAGACCGCCCGAGCGTTCGTGCCCGACGACGTCGACGCGCTGGTCCGCGCGATCGGCTCGACCTCGCCCGTGCGCGGACTGCACACGCTGGCCGAGGAGCTTGACGCGCGCATCCTGGTGCTCGGCCCATCCCGTGCGGGGACCGTGTCACGCGTCCTCGGCAGCGACGTCACGACCGGGCTCCTGCGCGCCGCACCGTGCGCGGTCGGCATCGCCGACGAGGGGCTGGCGGCTGCCTTGTGGTCGCCCACCACCATCGGCGTGGCGTACGTCGCGACGCCCGAGGGCCGGGAGGCCCTCGCGGAGGGGATCGACGTCGCTCGGCGCGTCGGCGGGACGCTGCGGATCCTCAACGTCCCCGATGCCTGGCAGCTGGCGCCCGACCTCGACACGCCGCTCAAGGACGTGCTGGTCCAGCAGGCGGCGCACGACCTGCAGGCGGCGCTCGACGTCGTCGGTGGACGGGTCCCGGCCGAGACCGTGGCCCTGGACGGTGATCCGGTCGAGCAGCTGCTCGACGCGACGAAGGACCTGGACCTCCTGGTGATGGGCTCCCGGGCGTACGGCCCGCTCCGCCGGGTCCTGACCGGCAGCGTCTCCTCCCGGGTCGTGCACGGCGCGTCCTGCCCGGTTCTCGTCCTGCCGCGGGGTGCGGGCTCGCCGAGCGCTGACTGAGGCGGGGGCGGACCGCCCGCCGCGAGGCGGGCGAGGCGGTCAGCCTGCGACGTCGTCGGGCACCCGGAGGGGCAGCCGGATCTCGAACCGCGGGGGGCGAGGATCGGCGAGCAGGAGGCGACCGCCATCCGCCTCGACGAGCGCGCGGGCGAGGGAGAGGCCCAGGCCGGTCGAGCCGCCGCGGGACACGTGACGATCGAAGACGACCGCCTCGTCCTGTGGCGCGATGCCAGGGCCCTCGTCGCTGACGGCGAGCACCGCCCCGGCCGCGTCGGTCGTCGCCGTGACGGTCACGCGGCCGCGGCCGTGTCGCAGGCCGTTCTCGACGAGCACGTCCAGCGCCTGCGCGACGCCACCCGGCGTGACGCGCACGGGGACGCGCCCGGTCGCGTCGAGCCGCAGCTGCCGGCCGGCGCGCGCGAACGCCGGCTCCCAACGGAGGGTGTGCTGGCGCGCGAGGACGGCCAGGTCGGCGTCGGTGGGCGGGCCGGCGGTGCCCGCACGGGCGTGCGCGAGCAGATCCGCGACGGTTTGCTCGAGGCGGTCGGCGACGTCGAGCGCGGCGTCCACCTCGTGTCGTCGCACCTCGGGGTCGGCGCCGTGGGCCTGCAGTGCCTCCAAGCGCAGGCGCAGGCCGGTCAGCGGCGAGCGGAGCTGGTGCGAGACGTTGGCCGCGAACTCCCGCTGGCGGCCGACGAGCGTGGCGATCTGCGCGGCGGCGTCGTCGAGCGAACGGCCGACACGATCCAGCTCCGGCACGTCGAGCGGGCCGGAGCGGGCTGAGAAGTCGCCTGATCCGAGCTGGTCGGAGGTGGTGACGAGCCGGTCGATCGGCCGGGTGAGCCGGCGCGCCTGCAGCACCGCGAGCCCCGCCGCCGCCGTGGTACCGGCCAGGACGAGCCCCGCGATCAGCAGCCAGACGTCGCGCTGTCGCTCGTCGACCTCGTCCGCCGAGGCGGTGATCGTGACCGCCGTGCCCTGGTCGGCGCCGGAGCGGGCGCTGAGTACGGCGCCCGTCGGTCGATCGCCCGCCTGGGCGCTCAGGTTGCCGTGGCGGATGACGATGCTGCGTCCGGCGGGAACCAGGGCGGCGAGCGCGGCCGGGACGGGCATCCGGCCGCGCTCGACGCGGTCGTCGACCGCCGCGGCGATCTCGTCGGCCTCGCGCTCCAGCCGGCTCAGCTCGTCGCTGCGCGCCCTCCGGGACTCCACGACGCCGAGCGGGATCCCCGCGACGAGCAGGGCGACGAAGGCGATCAGCGCCGTGGTGACGATCAGCCGGCGTCTCATCCCGGCTCGACCGCCAGGCGGTACCCGATGCCGCGCACCGTCTCCAGCACCGCGGGGTCGCTGAGCTTGCGGCGCAGCGCGGACACGTGCACGTCGAGCGTCTTGGTCGAGCCGAACCAGTTGGGATCCCACACCTCGTCCATGATCCGCTCCCGCCGGATCGCCTGGCCGGGCCGGGACACCAACAGCGCGAGGAGGTCGAACTCCTTGGGGGTGAGGTCCAGCTCGCGCTCGCCCTCGAACGCCCGGCGCGCGGTGCCGTCCACCTTCAGCGGGCCGGCGGAGACCGTCGCCGGGCTGGCCTGGCGCAGCAGCGCTCGCAGGCGGGCCAGGAGCTCCGCCAGGCGGAACGGCTTGGCCACGTAGTCGTCGGCGCCCGCGTCGAGCCCGGCGACCGTGTCCAGCTCGCCGTCGCGGGCGGTCAGCATGAGGATCGGCAGGCGGGGATGCAGGTCACGCACCCCGCGGCACACCTCGAACCCGTCCATGACGGGCAGCCCGACGTCGAGGACGATGACGTCGGGTGGGTCGTCGACCACCGCGCGCAGAGCGGCGCCTCCGTCGCCCACGGCCGTCACGTCGTAGCCCTCGTGACGCAGCGCGCGGACCAGCGGCTCGGCGATGTCGGAGTCGTCCTCGGCGAGGAGCAGGCGGGGCATCCCCTGATCCTAGGCCCGCCCGGCCGGCCCTTGCCGAACCTTTACCTGCGACCGAGCCGTTCCTGACCGGGCCGGGAGCATGCTGCGGCCATGAACACGCAACCCGACACTCCACTGGACCGCGCCGCACGCCAGCTCGTCGCCCGCGCGGTCGCCGTCGTCGCCCTCGCCGGCGTCGGCCTCATCCACCTGCTCGACGGCATCGGCAAGTTCACCGAGACCCCCTACATGGGCTGGATGTACGTCGGCCTCATTCTCGCCTGCCTGGCGACGGCCGGGGTGCTCGTCTGGGGCAACATCCGCGAGGCGTGGATCGCCGCGCTGCTCCTGCCGCTGTCCGCGATCGTCGGCTTCGTCCTGACCCGCACGATCGGGCTGCCGCAGGCCACCGGCGACATCGGCAACTGGTCCGAGCCCCTCGGCCTCGCCGCGCTCTTCACCGAGGGCTGCCTCGTCCTCGTCGCCGGGACCGCCCTGGCGGCGCTGGCCCCCGTCCGCTTCCTCAGCCGGTCGCGGGCCCTCGTGGTCGCGTAGCGATCGCCCACACGAGGTAGTCGATCTCGGGCGAGAACGGCCAGCGCCAGCGGGCCTGGCCGGCGATCTCCACGCGCGGGTCGTTCAGCACCGAGGCACGGACGTCGCCGCTGCCGACGAGGGTGCCGGCGTGCAGGAGCTGGAGCGCCCGGTCGGTGCTCCCGGCCTCGAGGATCGAGGCGAGGAGCACCGGTTGAGGGCGATCGTCGCGCCAGGAGATCGGGTCGTGCAGATGGACGGCGACGCCGTCCGGCGCGATCGAGGCATGGATCCGCGCGACGACGAGGTCCACCAGCGGCTGGCCGGTGCGGGTCAGCGTCGCCCGGATCTCGTGCTGGGGGAGGCCCGCGTCGAGCAGGCCGGGGTAGACGAGCTGCGTGTAGAGCAGGTCGCCGATCACGACGTCGTAGGGGGCGCCGGGCAAGGGAAGGGCGACACCGGCGGGCACGTCGACCCGCGAACCGTCGCGTGCGTGGCCGACGATCCGGTCGGCCAGGCCTCCGGTGACGTCGTGCTCGATCACGTCCACGCGGCGGCGCTGCCGCAGGGCGATCCGGCGGCGGGCCGCGCGCGCGGATGTCGGGTCGAGGTCGATCAGGGTCAGCCGGCCCGCGCGCTCGCCGATCCGGCGCAGGGGCACCGTGTGGCCCTTGCCCGCGCCGACGATCGCCACGTCGGCTCCCGCCCGGATCAGGGGCCCGACGAACGCCCAGCACTGGTCGCGGGTGGCCGTCCAGCGCGCGAGCCGGTCGCGCTCGGCCCGGGCGTTGCGCACCACGTTGGCGCGCGTCGCCTCGCCCCCGCGGGTCATCGTGCGGCGAGGACGCGCACCGCGGCGTGCCCGAGGTTGGGCGTGGCGTCGACCAGGGCGTGCTCGACCGCGTCGGCCAGCTCGCCCGCGGCGTGCAGGCTCTCGGCGGGGTCCGCGCGCACCGCCAGCTCCGCGCGGAGGCGATGGCCGATCCAGCGGGCGCGGACGTCCTCCACCGAGAGGACGCCGGGAACGGTCGCCGCGGTCGTCGCGATGCCCTCGGTCACGTGGGCCTCGACGCCGTCCAGGGCGCGCAGTCCGATCTGGCGGGCGGACTGCCAGACGATCCGCATGATCGCCAGGGTGATGAGCAGGCCGATGACGGGATCGGCCGCGGGCACTCCCGCGGCGACGCCGATGACGCCGGCCACGACGGCGAGGCTGGTGAGCCCGTCGACGCGGGCGTGGTGGCCGTCGGCCTCCAACGCCGCGGACCCGATGCGCCGGCCCGAGCGGATGCGGTAGAGCGCGACCCACTCGTTGCCGGCGAACCCGACGAGTCCGGCGACGGCGGTGGCGAGCAGGTGGGTCGGGGTGCCGGGATGGACGAGCCGGTCGATCGTCTCGTAGCCGGCGACGACGGCCGAGAGCAGGATGATGAGGATGACGGCCATGCCGGCGAGGTCCTCGGCGCGACCCCATCCGTACGTCAGGCGGCGGGTGGCGGGCCGCCGGCCGAGCAGGAACGCCGCGCCGAGCGGGAGCGCGGTGAGCGCGTCGCCGACGTTGTGGACGGTGTCGGCCAGGAGCGCCACCGACCCGGAGAGTAGGTACACGACGACCTGGAACGCCGCCGTCGCGCCGAGCACGACGAGCGAGAGCATCAGGGTGCGCATCGCCTCGTGGCTGCTCAGGAGATCGGCGTCCACCCCGCCGTGGGAGTGGCCGTGCCCGTGGGCATGGGAGTGGCCCGGCCGGTGCGCTTCGTCGGCGGGCGCGGCCGGCTCGCTCATGCGTGCACGTGGCCGAGGCGATCGCCGCCGTCCGCCGCGGGCGCGGGGAGGGCCCGGTGCTCGCCGTGGTGACGCACGGCGGTGAGCAGGTCGACCATGTGGTGGTCGAACAGGCGGTAGTACGCCCGTCGTCCCTCGCGCCGTACGGCGACCGCGTGGAGCTGACGCAACACCCGGAGCTGCTGCGAGGCGGCGGTCGCCGTCATGGTGCAACGCTCGGCGAGGTCTTCGACGGGAAGCTCGCCGTCGACCAGGGCGAACAGCAGGCGCAGGCGGCTGCCCGCGGTGAACGCCGTCATCGCCTCGGCCAGCCGGTCCGACTCGGCGACGTCGACCGGCTCGGCGACGGAGCGATGCTCAGACGGATGCGGCACGACCGCAACGCTAGCACGTCTGCACAGTCGTGCAGGCATTGGCCCGGGTACGGCGCACGCGACGTGCACTACGCTGCCCCGGATGACCCTGCGGCCGAGCACCCTGCGCGTGACGGCGTTCCTGCTCGTCGCCGCGCTCGGCGTGCACGAGCTGCGGTACGTGCTGGCCTACGGCGAGCGCGCGTCGGACGAGCTGGCCCACCAGGGCCACGGCTACCTGATGACGCTGACGCCGCTGGTCGGGGTGGTCCTGGCCTTCGCGCTCGGCGGCCTGCTCACCGGCCTGGCGCGCGGCGGCGCCCGGGAACGGGCGGCGACGGTGCGCATCCGCCGGCTGTGGCCCTTGGCCACCGCCGGGCTGCTCGCCATCTACGGCACCCAGGAGGTGCTGGAGGGGATGCTCGCGACCGGGCATCCCGACGGGTTCGCCGCGCTCTTCGCGGCCGGCGGCTGGGTCGCCGCGCCGCTCGCCGTCGTCGGCGGCCTGGCGATCGCGCTCGCGGTCCGGGTGGCCGAGCTGGTCCACGAGCGGTCGGCCCGGGCGACGCCCATCCTGATCGCCTGGATGGTGCGGCTGAGCGCCCCGTCCAGCCTGGCCTCCGCCGCGCCGGTCTGGGTGCGCGTCGAACGGCTCATCGCCGTGCATCTCGCGGGTCGCGGGCCGCCCGCCGGGGCGTCGATCGCCTAAGTCCCGGATCCCTCGGCGCCCGGCGCCGCCGGATCCCCTCATCGACCCCCTTCGGAGGTTCCCATGTCCCGTACCCAGCGCTTCGCGCTGCTCGGTGGCGCCGTCGTCGTCCTGCTCGCCGTGCTCCTCCTCACGCGCGGAGGCGACGAGTCGACGTCCCCGCAGACCGCCGCGACCGCGGCCCGGACCGCGCCGGCATCCGCGCCGCCCACCACGATCCCGTCCCCGACGACCACCACGAGCACCGAGCGTCAGAAGCCCAAGCCCAAGCCCGATCCCGGGCCGATCCTCACCGCCGACGAGCTCACCACGATCAAGACGCGCGTGGGGCGGACCATCCGCTTCCGCGCCCGCTCGCGCGACGGGGACGAGGTGCACGTGCACGGCTACGACCGGTCGGTCGACGCGCCGGCCGGCAAGGTCGTCTCCGTCGCGTTCGAGGCGACGATGCCCGGCATCTTCGAGATCGAGCTCGAGCACAGCGGCATCGCGATCGGCAAGCTCGAGGTCGGGGAGTGAGGCGGGCGCTCGCCGTCACCGCGACCACGACCATCACGCTGCTCCTGACCGCCGGCCCCGCCGCCGCCCACGGGCTGGTCGGCAAGCAGGACCTGCCGGTCCCGAAGTGGCTGTTCACCTGGGCGGCGGCGATCGTCCTGATCGTCTCGTTCGTCGGGCTGGCCGTGCTGTGGCCCCGTCCCCGGCTGCAGGACGTGCGCGTGCGCGTGGTCGCCCGCGTTCCGGCCGCGGCGTCCGTGGTCTGCGGCGCCGCCGGCGTCGCGGCGTTCGTCGGCCTGCTCTACGCGGGCTTCGCGGGCATCCAGACCGATGACGCCAACCTCCTGCCCACCAGCGTCTACGTGGTGTTCTGGGTCGGGCTGGCCTTCGCCTCGTTCCTGTTCGGCGACGTGTTCCGGGCCTTCAACCCCTGGCTGGCGATCGGCCGGTTCGCGGGCTGGCTGAGCACGCGGCTCGCCGGTGACCGGCTGCCCGCGTCCCTCCCGTACCCGGAGCGTCTGGGGCACTGGCCGGCGGTCGTCGGCCTGCTGGCGTTCGCGTGGCTGGAGCTGGCGTCCACCGACCGTGGCGATCCCACGACGCTGGCGTTCCTCGTCCTCGTGTACATCGCCGCGCAGCTGGTCGGGATGTCGCTCTACGGCACCCGGGCGTGGGCCGACCGCGGGGACGCGTTCAGCGTCTACTTCGGCCTGTTCGCCCGCATCTCGCCCCTGGACTGGTCGGGCGGCCGGCTGGCGATCCGCGCACCGCTGGGCGGCCTCCCGCCGATGGAGACGCCGCGCGGGACCGTGGCGCTCCTGGCGGTGATGATCGGCAGCACGACGTTCGACGGCCTGACGATGGGCGCGGCGTGGACCGATGTCGCTCCGTGGCTGCAGGATCGGTTCACCTCCCTCGGGGTGGAGAAGGCCGTCGCGCTGCAGGCGGCCTTCACGGTCGGCCTGCTCGTCGCCATCGGCGCGGTGTGGGGGCTGTACCGGGTCGGGATCGCCGGCGTCCACGGCATCGACCGCGCGCGGCCCGCGGCGCGGCTCGCGGACCTGTTCGCCCACACGCTGGTGCCCATCGCGCTGGCGTACGTGGTGGCCCACTACTTCGGGCTGCTCTCCTACCAGGGCCAGGCGATGGCCTATCTGCTCTCCGACCCGCTGGGCGACGGCTCGGACCTGCTCGGCACCGCCTCCACGGCGATCGACTACGACTGGATCAGCGCGACGGGCATCTGGTACGTCCAGGTCGGAGCGCTCGTCGTCGGGCACGTCGCCGGGCTGATCCTGGCCCACGACCGGGCCATCGCGCTCTACGCCGACCCCCGTCAGGCGGTGCGATCGCAGTACTGGATGCTCGCGGTGATGGTCGGGTTCACCTGCCTGGCGCTGTGGCTCGTCTCGGGAGCCGGATCGTGACCGGGATGCTCGCGCACGCCGGGCACTGGACCAGCTCCCTGATCTACCTGACCCCGGTCCTGCTCATCGTGGCCGTGCTGGGGTTGCAGAGCATCCGCGACCGCCGCGCCGGCCACCACCCCGATGACCAGCACTCCGAGCCGACGCTCGACGACATCCTCGACGGAAGGAAGCGCAGATGACTCCTCGCACCGGACTCCTCGTCCTCGCCGCCAGCGGCCTGCTGCTCGCCGGTTGCGGCGGCTCCGACTCCGACGCACCCTCGACCCGGAAGGCCTCGGAGAAGGCGCTGCAGACGGTGTCCGGCAAGCTGCGCACGCAGCTGCGCGGCGCCACCGTCGTGGACCCGGCGGCGTTCCCCTCGGGCAAGGGCAAGACGCTCCAGGAGGTGTCCGACGGGCTGACCGGGACGGGCACGACCCTGGGGCTGGCCAGCTCGGTCTTCACCCCGGGGGTCAACCGGCTGGCGTTCGGCGTGATCGACGGCGAGAACCGCTACGTCTACGCGCCGACCGTGGTCTACACGGCGGCCACGCCGACCGAGCCGGCCCGCGGTCCGTATCCCGCCCCCGCCGATCTCCTGGTCACCGACGCGCCCCACCGCAGTCAGAACGCGGCCAACCCGAAGGACCTGTTCGCCGCCATCTACGCGGCCCAGGTCCCGTTCCCCAAGCCCGGGCAGTACGCCGTGCTCGTGGTGTCGAAGGTCGGCAAGCAGCTCATCGGGGCCGGGGTGAGCGTCAAGGTGATCGCCCGGGCCAAGGGTCCGCTCGTCAAGGTCGGCGAGCGCGCGCCGCGCGTCGAGACCGACACGCTCGCGTCGGTCGGCGGGGACAAGGCGCTGCTCGACACCCGGCGCCCGTTCGACGACATGCACGGCGTCTCGTTCCGGGACGCGGTGGGCAAGAAGCCGGTCGCGCTGCTGTTCGCCACGCCGCAGCTCTGCCAGTCCCGCGTCTGCGGGCCGGTGGTGGACGTCGCCGCGCAGCTCAAGGCGAAGTACGGCGATCGCGTGACGTTCATCCACCAGGAGGTCTACGTCGACAACGACACCAAGAAGGGGCTGCGCGAGCCGCTTCGGGCGTTCGGGCTGCCGACCGAGCCGTGGCTGTTCGTCGTCGGGACCGACGGCAGGGTCGTCGAGCGCCTCGAAGGATCCTTCGGCCTGGACGCGTTCGAGGCCGCGCTCCGGGCGGCGCTGAAGCGGGAGGACGAGGGCCGCCCCTAGGCGGCGGCCGTCAGGTCGGCCTCGGGCTCGATGCGGTGGCGGCGGCGGAACACCACGATGCCGATGACGACCAGGGCGAGCGGCGCGACGATCGCGGGGGCGTACACGGACTTCGAGGTGCCGAGGGATCCGGAGATCAGCGCGAAGTCCCAGATCGCGTGGACGGCCATGGCGAGCGCGATGCCCCCGCTGCCCCGGCGGATGAGGTAGAAGAAGTACCCGGCGAAGGACACGACGAGCGCCTGGGCGATGGCCTGGCCGCCCGTGCTGATCGCGTTCGTCAGGTGCACGGCGCCGAAGGTGAGCGAGGTCCAGAGCGCCACCCGACCCTCGGTGAACCCGCCCCGGCGGAAGACGCTGACGCCGACGCCGCGGAACATCAGCTCCTCGGTGAATCCGACCATCGCGGTGGTCAGCGCGAGGAGCAGCACGAGCCCGACCTTCTGGTCGACGAGGTTGCCGTAGTCGCACGCCAGGATCGCCGCACCGACGAACACGATGGGGATGACGCGGACCCAGCGCCGCACCGGCTTGTGATCGCGCCAGATCTCCGGCCACCACCCGAGCCACGTCGCGAAGCCGGCCGCGAAGACCATCGAGCAGGCGATCGGGATCGTCATCGTCCGCGCCATCGTCTCGACGTCCGGGATCGTGCCCGCCTCGTAGTGCAGGTCCTGGCCCAGGACCAGGCCGAGCCCCTGGATGATCGCGATGTAGACCACCACCGCGAACAGGAACCACGGCCACGTCAGGCGCCGTCCGGTCGTCTCGTCGTGCTGCGTCACGGTGTCCACCACGGTTCTCGTTCCTGTCGGAGATGGTCGGCCCCCTGATGAGCCGGACGCTATCGGCTCGCGGGGTCGCCACCGGGCGGGCGCGGGAGCGCCGTCACGCCTCCGGGATGTCGCGGCCGAACGCCTCCAGGGTGATCGCGTCGGGCGCGGGGCCGCCGCGATGGCCGGTGTCGAGGGCGTCGATCGCGGCCAGCTCCTCCGCGGTCAGCTCGAAGTCGAAGACGTCGAGGTTCTCGGCGATGCGCTCGGGCTTGGTGGACTTGGGGATGACGGAGCGGCCGTGCTGCAGGCCCCAGCGGAGCATCGCCTGGGCGGGCGTCTTGCCGTGGGCCTCGGCGATGCGCACGATCACCGGATCCTCGAGCGTGCTGGTGTGCCCGCTGTCCCGGTAGAAGGTGATGCCGCCGATCGGCGACCAGGCCTGGGTGAGGATGCCGTGCTCGGCGCCGAAGGCCTGGACGTCCCGCTGCTGGAAGTACGGGTGGACCTCGATCTGGTTCACGGTCGGCACGACGGAGGTCTCCGCGAGCAGCCGCTCCAGATGGTCGACCATGAAGTTGCTGACGCCGATGGCGCGGACCTTGCCGTCGGCCAGCAGCCGTTCCAGGGCCCGGTAGGCGCCGAGGGTGCGATCGAACGCGCTGGGCAGCGCCTGGTGCAGGATCAGGAGGTCGATCTGCTCGACGCCGAGCTTGCCGGCGCTCTTGTCGAAGCTGTGGAGCGTCTCGTCGTAGCCGAAGTCGGTGATCCAGATCTTCGTCTCGAGGAACACGTCGGAGCGGTCCAGCTCCGACGCCGCGACCGCCTCGCCGACCTCGCGCTCGTTGCCGTATGCGGCGGCGGTGTCGATGTGGCGGTACCCGGCGTCCAGCGCGACACGGACCGCCTCGCGGGTCTCGTCGGGCGGGGTCTGGAAGACGCCGAGGCCGAGCGCGGGAATCTCCACGCCGTTGTTGAGGGTGAGGGACGGGACGGTGGGGGGCATGTGCGGGCTCCTCTAGAGCGACTGGCCGGTGGGGCGGATCAGGATCTCGTTGAGGCTCACGTGATGGGGGCGCGACAGCGCGAACGCGATCACGTCGGCGATCTCCTCGGCGCTGATCGAGTTGGTCTCGTACATCTTCTCGGCGTGCTCCTTGGTGCCGGCGTGCGTGATGTGGTCGGTCAGCTCGGTCGCGACCGCGCCGGGCTCGATGATCGTGACGCGCACGCCGGGCTGCAGCTCCTGGCGCATGGCCTCCGACCAGCCGCCCAGTCCCCACTTCGTCGCGTTGTACACGGCGGAGCCGGGCCCGGCGACGCGGCCGGCGACCGAGGAGACGTTCACGAGGTCGCCCTCGCCGTCCCTGAGCTGTTCGAGGAACACCTCGGTCGTGGTCAGCGCGCCGAGCAGGTTCACCTCGACCATCTGGCGGATCTCGTCCTTCTGGTCGGAGGAGAACGGCGCGAGCAGCATCACCCCGGCGTTGTTGACGAGGATGTCCGCGCCGCCGAGCTCGTCCCGCACGCGCCTTGCGGCGGCGAGCATGGAGTCGCGGTCGGTGACGTCGGCCCCGATGGCGATCGCGCCCTCGCCGAGCTCGTCGGCGAGGGCTTCGATGCGGTCGATGCGGCGGGCGAGCAGCGCGACGCGGTGGCCGGCGGCGACGAGCGCGCGGGCGGTCGCCTCCCCGATGCCGGAGGAGGCGCCGGTGATGACGGCGACGCGGCTGGTGTGCTGATCGGTGCTCATGTGGTGAAGGTCCTTGTGGCTTGGAGGCGTGCGGTCGGGCGCCGAAGCACCTCATCACGGTTCCGGCAAAGGTGGGAGGCCCTGCGACCGGGGTACCGGCAGGGCCCCTTTGGCCCGCTCCAACGGGGGTACCCTCGATGGCGTGGATCCCACCAACGAGATCGCCGAGTTCCTCACCTCGCGCCGGGCGAAGGTCACGCCCGAGCAGGCGGGGCTGCCGGCGTACGGCGCTCGCCGGGTCCCCGGCCTGCGTCGCGAGGAGGTCGCGTCGCTGGCCGGCGTGAGCATCGACTACTACAAGCGCCTGGAGCGCGGGAACGCCGCCGGCGTCTCCGACAGCGTGCTCGAAGCCCTCGCCCGCGCGCTGCAGCTCGACGACGCCGAGCGCGCGCACCTGCACGATCTGGCGCGCGCTGCCGGCCCCGTCGCGCCCACGCGCCGGCGCGCGACCCAGCCGCGCGTGCGCCCGGCCGTGCAACGCGTCGTCGACGCGATGACCACCCCGGCGATCGTCCGCGGCAGCAACGCGGACTACCTCTCCGCCAACCCGCTCGGCCGCGCCCTCTACGCGCCGCTGTTCGCGAGCCGCGAGCAGCCGGCCAACAGCGCGCGCTTCACGTTCCTGGACCCGGCCGCCCAGGACTTCTACGTCGACTGGGAGAAGGTGGCGAAGGACCTCGTCGCGCATCTGCGCTCCGAGGCCGGCCGCAACCCCTACGACAAGGGGTTGTCGGATCTCGTCGGCGAGCTGTCGACCCGCAGTCCGGAGTTCGGGAGATGGTGGGCCGCTCACAACGTCCGCTACCACCAGACCGGCACCAAGCGGCTGCGCCACCCCGTCGTCGGCGAGCTCGAGCTCGCCTTCGAGGTCATGGAGCTCTCCGCCGACAGCGGCCTGACGATCAACACCTACACCGCCGAGCCGGGCAGTCGCTCGCAGGAGGCGCTCGACCTCCTGGCCAGCTGGGCCGCCACCCCGGCCGCCCCTTCCACCAGCACCGACCGCTAGGACGACCCGTGCAGATCACCCGCAGCTCCATCGACACCATGAAGGGCCCGGCCGACTGGCACACCCATTCGCACGGTCGGACGATCTTCGTCACCGAAGGGGTCGGCCTGTGCCAGCTTGAGCACGTCACCGACGAGCAGTACGCCACCGCACCGGACCTCTCGGCCTAGCCGCCGGGCGCAGCCACCCCAACGCACAGGAGCAGACGACGATGGAATACCGCACGCTCGGACGCACCGGCGTCAAGGTCTCACCGCTGTGCCTCGGCACGATGATGTTCGGCGCGTGGGGCAACCCCGACCACGAGGACTCCATCCGGATCATCCATCGCGCGCTGGATGCCGGGATCAACTTCGTCGACACCGCCGACGTCTACTCGGCCGGCGAATCGGAGGAGATCGTCGGCAAGGCGCTCAAGAAGCTCCCGCCCTCCCGCCGCGACGACGTCGTGCTCGCCACCAAGTTCTGGGGAGCCATGGGCGAGGACCCCAACCAGGGCGGCGTGTCGCGCCGCTGGATCATGACCGCGGTCGAGGACTCGCTGCGGCGGCTGGGCACCGACCACATCGACCTCTACCAGATGCACCGCCCCGTTCCCGACACGGACCTCGACGAGACGCTCGGCGCGCTCACCGACCTCGTCCAGCAGGGCAAGGTCCGCTCGATCGGCTCGTCGTCGTTCTCCGCCGCGCAGATCGTGGAGGCCCAGTGGGTCGCGCGAGACCGGGGGCGGGAGCGGTTCCGCACCGAGCAGCCGCCCTACTCGCTGCTCGTCCGGGGCATCGAGCTCGACGTGCTGCCCACCGCCGAGCGCCACGGCATGGGCATCCTCAGCTACAGCCCGCTGGCCGGAGGCTGGCTGTCGGGCAACTGGACCGCCGACAGCTCGCCGACCTCACCCGCCCGCCAGCGGCTCGCGGCGCGCTTCGACATGTCGCTCCCCGACAACCAGCGCAAGCTGGAGGCGGTCCAGCGGCTCGCGGACGTCGCCGACGACGCGGGCCTCTCGCTCATCGAGCTGGCCATCGCCTTCGTCGCCAACCACCCGGCGGTGACGTCGGCGATCATCGGCCCGCGCACGATGGAGCAGCTGGAGAGCCAGCTGCCCGCCGCCGACGTGGAGCTCGACGCCGCGGTGCTCGATCGCATCGACGAGGTCGTGCCCCCCGGGGTCACCCTCAACCCCGCCGACACCAGCTACGGGGAGCAGGTCCTGGCGCCCGAGCGGCGACGGCGCTGAGACGCTCGCTGCGGGCGCCGCGGTCGCCCGCCCGTCACGGGCGTCGACGCTACGCGAGCAGGAGGACGCCCTTGACCACGAGCAGGACGCCGACGGCGGTCGCCCCGATGACGGCGGCCCGGCGGATGTGCCGTCCGACCCACGCCTTCGCGCGTTCGACGGCCTGGGGCGTCGCGTCGGGGCGCAGCGTGTAGCCGATGAGGGGGATCTCGATGAGCGCGAGCATGATCACGTTCGTGAGGATCACGAGCAGGATGGTGACGACGGTGCCCTCGTGCATCTGGCCGACCTCGCCGAGGGCGGCCAGGTAGGACGCGCCCGGGAGCGTGAGGAGCGCGCCGACGGCGAACGTCGCGCGCGGCGAGCCGTCGTTGAGCGCGCGCTGCCAGCGCGGCGGCCCCTTGTCGGGCTTGCTGGCCTTGCGCCGGCGGCGGCGCTCGGCCGCCGGCTGGTCCCGCTCGGTGGCCAGGACGAACGCGACGATCAGGAGGATGGCGCCGAGGGCGATGTCCGCCCCGGGGCTGATCGTGTTCTTGGTCGTGCTCACCACGCTCGAGCTCTGGAGCGCGAAGACGATGACGAGGCCGAGCGTGATGCTCGTCATGTACGCGCCGAGCAGGTAGCCGAGCATGAGGCGCTTGGGCCGGTCGCTGAGCAGCAGCAGCGTCGTCGCCGCGACCAGCGTCGGGTTGGCCGCGGCCGTGCAGGAGAAGAGGAGGTATTGGCCCACGACAGCAGTGATGATCGCCTACTCCGGACGATCCCGCCTCATCCGGGAGGGGTGAACATCGCGCCGCGATCCCTGAGGGTCACGAAATGCCGCCCCGGGCGGCATTTCGTGACCCTCAGGGAGTGCTGTCAAACGCGCGAAGTCGGCCTTGACTTGTGCGTAGGCGGCTCTAGAGTCGCGCGCATGTCCATAGCTCGTCGCGTCCTGGCCGCCCTCGTCCCGTTCCTGGCCGTGCTGGCGGCCTCCGGCGCTCCGGCGCAGGCGGCGTCCGTGTGGACCCCGGTGCCGAGCGGGACGACGCAGGACATCACGGCCGTCCAGTACCGCTCGGACGCCCAGGCGTGGTTCGGGACGTCCAACGGCGCGGTGTTCCGCTCCAACGGGGCGGGCGGCTTCACGGCGGCCACCTCCTCGCCCGGTCCCGGGAACACGATCACCGACGTGGCGTTCAACGCGGCGGGCACGGTCGGGTACGCGACGACCACGACGGGCAAGATCTACCGCAGCACCGACGCCGGCGACCACTGGACGTCGCTGACGCTGCCCACCGTGTACGGCAGCTGCTCCAGCCTTCCGGCCGGCGCCGTGCCGATGCCGCCGCTGTACCGCGCCGCGTGGGCGTCGGACGACAGCCTGCTCTACGTCGTCGGCGGCGCCGCCGGCAAGTCGCCCGTCGTGCTGCGGATCACCAACCCGGCGACGCTGCCGAACCCGACGCTCGTGAACGCCAACCAGGCGAGCGCGGCGAGCAGCTGCAAGGTCGTGGAGCGGGGCGCGACGGGAGATGCGCTGACCGACGTGTTCGTGCTGCCGGGCAACCCGCAGTTCGTCACGGTGATCCACAAGTACTTCGGTGAGCTCGACACCACCACGGACGGCTTCGCCTCGGTGCCGACGCACTACGGGGCCGGCACGATCAACGGCTTCACGGGCGGGCCGCGCCTCGCGGTCGACCCGGGCAACCCCAACCGGCTGTGGGTGGCGGAGCACAGCGGGGGCGGCTCGGGCCAGTACTTCGAGTACAGCGAGGACGCCGGCGCGAACGCCTCGCGGATGGAGATCGGCGGCGAGGTGAGCGTCACCCCGAACCTGTACGGCATCGCGTTCTCGGGCGGCACCCTGCTGGCCGTCGGCGACACCGGTCAGATCCTCACGTCGATCGACGGACGGACCGCGTACCTGCAGCCGGCCGACGGCGCGCTGGCCGGCACGAAGTGGCAGGCCGTCTCGCTCGCCGACGCGACCCACGCCCTCGTCGGCGGGGCGGGCGGCGCGCTGGTGAAGTCGGCCGCCGCGAACACCATCCCCGACACGACCCCGCCGGCCGGCACGATCACCGGTCCGCTCACCCCCAAGGTCGGCGTGGCCGCGGCGTACACGCTGACCGCGACCGACAACGCCGGCGGGTCCGGGGTGGACCCGGCCAGCGTCACGTGGACGGCGACGAGCGCGGCGGGGGCGAGCGGCAACCCCGCGTCGCTGACGTTCACCGGCACCGGCTTCAAGACCATCACGGCGTCGTTCCGGGACAACGCCGGCAACGTCGGGACGGCGACGCTGTCGGTCGACGTCGGCGCGGCGCCCGTCGTCCCGCCGGTCAACCCGCCCGGCCCGCCGACGAAGTCGACGACGACGAAGGTCCCCGGCGGCACGATCACGCTCGGCACGCCGAAGGCGTGCGTCCCGAAGAACAGCTCGTTCAGCGTGCGGCTGTCGCTGAAGCGGCGCAACGCCAAGGGCGTCATCGTCACGAAGATCACCAAGGCGAAGTTCTACGTCGACGGCAAGCTCAAGAAGACGGACAAGAAGCCGACGTTCACCCAGAAGCTCACCGTGAAGAAGCTGAAGGCGGGCAGCAAGCACAAGGTGAAGGCGACGGCCTACATCCGGATGAGCAACAAGAAGACGCGGACCAAGTCGATCTCGACGACGTTCACCGTCTGCAAGTAGATGCGCTCCTGGCTGGCGGCGACGGCGACGCTGGGGGCGCTCTGCGGCGCGGCCTCGCCGGCCGACGCGGCGGTGTACGACCGCGCGGACGACTGCATCGACCCCCGGGCGACGCCGGCGGCGCTGTCGCTGGCCGAACCGGGTGACGGGCTGCACGTGCTCGCCGAGCCCGGCACGGGCAACGAGGCGGGGGCCGTCTCGGTCCGGGCCGACGTGCTGCTCGGCCGGCCCGACCAGCGCATGGCCGAGCTGTTCACGCGCGGGCTGGGCCGGACGGTCGGGACGCCGCGGACCGTGGGCGGCGGCGCCTACCGCATCTACGTCGTCCCCGCGATCGCCCCGAACACGCCGGCGGCCGTGGCGCCGAGCTGCGCGGACCCGCGCCAGACGGCGATGCTGGTCGCACGCGATTGGGCGCGGGACGTGGACACGCCGTTCTTCGTCGCCCACGAGTTCGGCCACGTGTTCCAGTTCGCGGTCTCGGGCCGCACGCTGCGCAGCTCCTGGTGGCTGGAGGCGACCGCCGAGTACGCCGGCCGCCGGATCGATCCGCCGTTCGGCGACCTGGGGCGCGACGCGGCCTTCCTCGCCCGGCCGGAGCTGTCGCTGGACTCCCGGCGCGACGTGCACGAGTACGGCGCGTGGCGCTTCGTCCAGTGGCTCGACGCGCGGATGGGCGACCGCCGGTTCTGGGGCATGCTGCGGGACAGCTTCGACCGGCACGGCGCCCGCGAGTCGATCGAGGACGACGAGGATCAGCCGGATACGACCCGCGTCGTCCGGCGCGCGCTGCAGGAGGCGGGCCGCGACCTCGACGCCGACCTGCCCCGCTTCTGGGCCGATCACCTGCGGGACACGCCCGACAGCGGACCGGCGGCCGCCCGCACGACCGTGCGGGTCAGCGCGGGTGCCCGCACGAAGAGCTTCTCGGTCCGCCGTCTCGCCGCGCGGCTGCTGGACCTCGCGCCGGACGCGGGCATCCGCCGGCTGCGGGTGCGGATCGACCCGCCGGGCGACGACCGGCTCTACGTCACCGGGCCGCTGCGCCGCGTGCGGACCTTCGACCAGATCTACTGCACGGAAGGGGGCGGCCGCCACCCGCGCCTGCCCGCCGACCTGGCGTTCGCCTACACCAACCTGGCCTCCGACACCCAGACGCTGAAGGTGAAGCTGGACGCCAGCACCGACGACGCCGGCTGCCGCCGCTCCACGACGACCCCCACCCCCGCACCGCCTCCGGACGCCGCGGCCTGCGGGGCGAAGGAGGGCACCTACGACACCGGGACCGGCGGCGCCGTACGGGTCAAGCTCAGCGTCGACTGCTTCCGCGGGCGGCTGACGGTCAACGGCGTCACCGGCAAGGTGCCGTGCTCCGGGCAGGCCGTCCCGCTCGGGACGAGCGCGGACACGTACTACCTGCTGCGGCAGGAGGCGGACGAGGGCGACCGGCTGCAGACCACCTACGCCCCGACCTCCACCGCGTCCGTGACCCTCGACGTGCGCTTCGCGGGATCCCAGGCGTCCGGCACCGTCCGCGTGGTGGCCAAGAACCTGTTGGGTGAGCCCGTGTGCACGAGCGACCCGGAGACGTTCGTGGCGTCGACCGGCTGACGCGAGCGCTCCGCGTCAGCCGGTGAACCGCCCCACGCGGGCGGCGCGCACGGCGATGCGGGCGCGGGACGTGCTGGTGCGGAGCGAGGCCTCGGCCGTCGCGGTGCCGGCGGCCACGCGGTTGGTGAACGTGCCGACCCGCCGGGTGCGGACGGTCGCGCGGATCCGCACCGTCTGGCCGGGGAGCACGGTCCCGACGGTGCACACCGGCAGCGGCCGGCGACGGCAGCTGCCCTGGTCGGTGCGCAGGGAGATGAGGCTGACCTTGCGCTGCACCTGCTCGGTGACCGTCACGGCGGTGGCCGGCGCGTCGCCGCGGTTGGTGACCGTGACGAGGTAGCGGGCCGCGCCGCCGACGCGGACGACCGGGGTGAGGGCCCGCTTGGTGAGCACCAGGTCCGACTCGGGCGAGGGGTCGGGGCCGGGGTCGGGGGGCTTGGGCGGCTCCGCGCCGGGCGTGAACCGGTTGACGAACCGGCAGTCCGCGTGCGGGTCGGCGGCGGTGAGCGTGATGCGGATCTCGCCCTGCTCGCTGGGCATGACCTCGCCGTCGCAGACGACGGACTCCAGCGACCACGCGCCGTCCGCCGTCTCGGAGGGAGCGGTCTCCTGGATCACGTACGCGCCC
>Ga0247757_10000423_pt1 | contig 35269 bp, 26 predicted proteins | sample UWRJL126311R4_FD_180929 | JGI IMG/M metagenome (GOLD analysis project Ga0247757, IMG submission 180929) | Plant litter microbial communities from Arlington Agricultural Research Station in Wisconsin, United States - UWRJ-L126-311R-4 | ecosystem: Environmental > Terrestrial > Plant litter >... | reverse complement strand
GATTCGTATATGTGCCGTAAAATTTCTCTGATAAGGGGGCATCGATTCGAAACCTAGCATCAGTCAGCAGAGTTCTATAGTGAGAGGATTGAACTTAGGGACAAGATGAGGCATACTTGTTCGTAAGACTGAAGGCAACTCCCTCGAGCATGTCTCGGAAGATCCATATACCTGGGAAATGAGAATTTGCTCCAAGGAGTGGATCTAACAAGAGTGGTCCCCATTCTGAGCTATATTGAAGGTCTTCGTGATCTGAGTCGCTACTTGTCGCAGTGGCATTGAAAATCAAATTCATGTGAAAAGCAAGTCTTTGCATGAGCTGTTCCGATACACAGAAACCGTCCTGTTCCGTGTCTACCTTGGTGCAGAATGCGGAGCTCTTGTCCCTGGTTACTTGGCTCTAGTGAATGTTTGTTGTGCTGTCCAGGAGGGACATTGTGACATCATCATGGTTTTCGGAAAGTATTCGCGTTGCGTTGAGAGTCTGGATACAAAACTGGAAAGTTCCCTTATATGCCTTCCTGGCGTGATGTTTTTCTCGTCAAACCTGTTTGGATCTATATCAGGATCATAATAAAGAAAGTACAACTCGGCCAAGTTTGGCAAATTAGTTCCATCACTCAGAGAAGTTGGAGGGTATGTGGTCGAACCCGACCCTTCTTTGCTAGTATATCCACGCAACCCTGACTGGAAAACCGGAATGCCCTGAAGAGACTTTCCGTTCTGAATGTCTCGTAGAGCTGGGAGCAATACATGGTCTCCGTCTAGTATAATACTGCGAGTTGTATCCTCCCCGGAGTAACATATTGCCAGGGTTTTGAACGCGTCCCATGAACATTTTGTGCCGATCTGTGTAGAATAACAACTGATGAGATCATATCCTATTTGGTCGTACGGAACTCGCCATTGATTGAAATAATCGAAGGGATTGGCGTTCGTAAGCCCGTTTCGCAGTGTATCGATTATGTATTTAACTCATATGACGCTATGAGATAGCTAGTTAGCATAGCTTTATAAGCAAATGTTAGAATTTTACCTACAAACTGTACCATTATCGGTAAGAGTATATAGCTTGATGTTCCCACTGGTACTATCAACTACCGTCTTCGCACGCGCTACGGCAGCTACCTTGCTGTTAAATAAGTCAATGTTCGTATCACCTTCATGAACAGATTGCTGAACAAAAGCCGGAAAAAATAGCATCAGAATTGTGGACAGAGCTCCTATAGACACCAATCGCTGTCGCCAAGAGAAGTGCCAAAGCAACCTAACGCATCCGTCTGGGCCACGACTCGCCAAATCGAAGCGATCTAGATCAACTGTGCGATTTCTACCTTGAAACCATTTCCTGGAGGGCAATTCATCAGAGCAATTTTCAGCACTTAGAGCATCTTCGCTCTGAACTCACCACTTCAACTGTCCAATACAATAGCTTATCGGTACCAGCAATGCACTTTGCGCAACCTGTGCTAATGTCGCAATGATTGCCGTAACTTGAATATGGCCTTCGCTAACCCTTAGATTTACTTCCCCGGCTTCTTTGTTCTTGAACGAAAGCAACATTCCAAGAATTGCTGCGAATGCTGCTGTTCCTAGGAGGAATGTGAATATCTCCCATCGCCATGCCTTGACTGGATGCTGCTGTTCTCGTGGTCGTTGAATCGTTTCCTGGAGTGGTGCGTCGTGTTCAAGGGACTGTGGCGCCTCGGGAGTGCAGAGTGGATGTGCCTCGGAAGTGGCACAGCGGTTGGATAAATAAATCATCTTCTAAGGAACAAAGCACCGCGAAGCCTCTGCAGGCAATGTTGTGAGCATAGGTATCAAAATCTTCACCTGGCATTATTTATTCAAAATTTACGCCCTGCATTACCTCTTGCCCAATGAAGGCCAAAACACGCTGTCGTGGTCGCCTTATAACAGGAATTAGCTAAGGAGGTGATAGTTCATACGACCTCGCTAAAAGGTCGGGCGGACTCCGGCGCCAAGTATTTAGCGCACCCGACCTGTAGATGTTAGAGTAGTACCCCTTCTAGGAACGCCGCCGGAAAGCCGCCAGCAAACCGGCGGGAAGCTGGCAGCTTTGTGGCAGCTTTCCTAGGAACGCTAGAAAGCTAGTAGTGTTCTCTATGAGCAATAGCTAGAAAGCTAGTGGCGTTCTCTAGGAACGCTGCCGGAATGCCGCCAGAAAGCTGGCTGAAAGCGTACGAGTGAAAGGAATAAAAGGACACACAGAGGACCTTTCCACAGAGATAGATTCAATTAATTACTTCAATCAAAATCATCCTTCTCAGAACATCGAAAATCTAAAAATTACTATATTTACATTACGTTCTTATTATATTGACATTATCTTCACAGAAAGCTTACCAATCAAACGGTGCACTCATCACGCACATTAAAAACGCACACCCAGACAAGGAAGTGATCCCACCAGAGACAACTGGAAACCTATTGCTTCCCCAAGCTTTTTGTCACTTAGGTTTCCAGTTGTCGCACCCAGACAAGGAAGTGATCCTATTAGGGACAACTGGAAACCCAAGTGACAAAAAGCTTGGGGAAGCAATAGGTTTCCAGTTGTCTCTGGTGGGATCACTTCCTTGTCTGGGTGCGCGTTTTTAATGTGCGTGATGAGTGCACCGTTTGATAAGTAAGCTTTCTGTGAAGATAATGTCAATGTAATAAGAACGCAGTGTAAATACAGTGATACTTGCACCGCATAAAAATCCTGTAAGGAGTGTAGGAATGTTGTCAGTAGGCTGGTATTATGTTAGCATCATGTTGACATGACGTTGACAAATATATACCAATTCGTCTTCTAGTGACTCTTTACTACGCTCCTCTGTTTCTCGATACTCTTCCCTGATTTCTATACTTAGAAACGGCGAGCTTGGTAGGCTATCAAGCGACGGAGAATACTCTTCAAACGCGTCTTTATTAGGTTAGCAGACTATTCTTATCACGTTGGCAACGTATTAGCACTATACTGTTGAGTGATGGTTGGTCGAAGAAGAAAAGATTATAAAAGGTGGGAGAAGTATCGACACTTGATCGGGTGGGTGGATTTTGGGATTGGTTTTCGTAGGTTGTGTGTCCGCGACCCGCAATCGGAATATATTCTAAAAAGGAAAGGAAAACAAGTATTCGATAAACAGTCGTAGATTCTAATTCCAAAAGAGTGACAAATTCTAATTCTCTGATTCTGATTCTGATTCTGATTCTCGGTGATCGCGCTGGATGACCTTTTAACGAAGGGTCGAAGGTCGAATATATACACTCTTCGGAGAATCCCTCGGTCCGTTCTTCCATCGGAAGGCTTCCTGCCAGAGAGCCTGAGGAACATTCTAGAAGACCGCCGGTTTACCGCCGGCATGCCGCCAGCATGCCGCCGGAAAGCTGCCAGAACACTGAAGGAAAACTACCTATATCGGACGGACAGGCTATTACACAACAATACCCATTTTTTTATTATCGCAAAGAAGAAAGATGATGCGACCTGTATTTTGCTGAGCCGACCTTAAATATGCTGAGCCGACCTGGGCGCTTGGACGATCACGTGACAAGCGCGGACCCCTAGGTCGGCTGAGATTTTAGCGAGGTCGTATGAGCTGCAACCTGAATAGCTAAGCGAGCGCCCGCGGGGTCCGATACATGAATACCTGAGGCGTATAAATTTCCTTCTTAAGCAATCGGGACTTTTTCTGCCTTCACACAGAGTTTACCTCTCACTTACCTCTTGTAAAAAGCTATGACTAGTGTGGGTCAGCCAGCTTCCCTGCTAATAGTGACGATGTGCCACCCTCTGCTGGCACTTTTGCTTTGATGGAATGAATACCGCGCTACATTATCCCGAAGTATACTTCCTGTACACTTTTTCTTTTCCCTGTCGTATTCGAGCTACAGTGTAAACTGACTTGAACATACAGATAAGAAAGCAGTGTTATGATCCGAGTCAACTTTGGCTGTACCTCCAGTCACCAACTCAGCTCTCTGGAGCTGCCTTTAGAAGTCGCCACCGTACAAGGTCAGTGTCAGTGCGGGTCAGGTACCCTCCCTGATAGTGGTGGCAATGATATGTACCACCGAAGTGCCTGCAACCACTGCATGTTGCTTACGAAGAGGCTACCTTGCTCTAGCTTCTACTAGTTAAAGCGGCCTCAGAGTGTTCTGACGTCGTTCTAACAGACTATATTGACTGGATGAAAAAAAAAGTAGCATACAGAATGGTGAACTAGTGGCTGGTATTGAAAAAATAAGAAACCAGGTATCCTTAACTTGAGCTCTCCGTCTTTCGGGCATACATCTTGCGGAGTACCTTCATTGATGATAACCTCGAAGGATGGTCAGCTCTGAAGACTCGTGCTTTGGCTGAAGCTACATATTCCATAAGCTCTATAGCCCTCTCGGGTTGTCCGTTGGCTTTATATGCTCTAGCGAGCGCGCGCTGCGATGCTAGTCGGTCAGGATGGTCTTCTGCGAGTACTTCTGATCTTATTGCTACAACGTTTTCTAGTAGATCGACTGCCTCCTTGACCTGTCCGTTGGCTTTATATGCTCTAGCGAGCGCGCGCTGCGATGCTAGTCGGTCAGGATGGTCTTCTGCGAGTACTTTTGCTTCTATTGCTACAACGCTTTCTAGTAGCTCGACTGCTTCCTTAACCTGTCTATTAGCCTTGTATGCTTTAGCGAGCGCGTGCTGTGACGCTAGCCGGTCAGGATGGTCTTCTGCGAGTACTTCTGCTTCTATCGCTACAACGCTTTCTAGTAGCTTGACTGCCTCTTTAACCTGTCCGTTGGCCTTATATACTATAGCGAGCGCGTGTTGCGACGCTAGTCGGTCAGGATGGTCTTCTGCGAGTACTTCTGCTTCTATTGTCACAATGCTTTCCAGTAGCTCGACTGCCTCCTTAACCTGTCCGTTATCCTTATATGCTCCAGCGAGCGCGTGCTGCGATGCTAGTCGAGAAGGATGGTCTTCTGCGAGTACTTCTGCTTCTATCGCTACAACGCTTTCTAGTAGCTCGACTGCCTCCTTGACCTGTCCGTTGGCCTGGTATGCTCTAGCGAGCGCGTGCTGCGATGCTAGTCGAGAAGGATGGTCTTCTGCGAGTACTTCTGATCTTATTGCTACAACGTTTTCTAGTAGTTCGACTGCCTCCTTGACCTGTCCGTTGGCCTGGTATGCTCCAGCGAGCGCGTGCTGCGATACTAGTCGGTCAGGATGGTCTTCTGCAAGTACTTCCGATCTTATTGCTACAACGTTTTCTAGTAGATCGACTGCCTCCTTGACCTTTCTGTTGGCCTCATATGCTCCAGCGAGCGCGTGCTGCGATGCTAGTCGGTCAGGATGGTCTTCTGCGAGTACTTCTGCTTCTATCGTCACAACGCTTTCCAGTAGCTCGACTGCCTCCTTAACCTGTCCGTTGTCCTTATATACTCCAGCGAGCGCGTGCTGCGATGCTAGTCGAGAAGGATGGTCTTCTGCGAGTACTTCTGCTTCTATCGCTACAACGCTTTCTAGTAGCTTGACTGCCTCCTTAACCTGTCCGTTAGCCTGGTATGCTCCAGCGAGCGCGCGTTGCGATGCTAGTCGAGAAGGATGGTCTTCTGCGAGTACTTCTACTTCTATCGCCACAATGCTTTCCAGTAGCTCGACTGCCTCCTTGACCTGTCCGTTGTCCTCATATGCTCCGGCGAGCACGTACTGCGATAGCAGCCGATCTGAGTTGTCTGCGCTCAATCTTTCCCTCTGCCGACAGGATTCCTGAAGCCATCTCACCGCTTCCGGAATTCTGCCGTCTACCTGCAGACACTGTCCTACCCGCAGACACAACTTCGAACTCTCCTCTACACCATATTCTTGCTCACTCTCAAGCAGCCGTAGTGCATGCGGCAGAAATGCCCTCCACAACGCCCGGTTCTTGTATTTGTGGGATGGGAAGACTTTGGTGACATGTTGCACTGCTCCTTCTCTCCTTTCTGCAGCATTGTCGTAATGGTTGATCCAAATCCTAGTCGCCAAATGCACAAGCCGGTGCATGTCGAACCACTCTTCCCTTCCGCTCTTTCCCGTTCGCCGTCGCCCATGCTCTCTACCTTGCCAGTCGCCATTCTCCCGCTGGATGAGGAAAGAGTACCCGCGGAGAGTGCCGAGCGCCTCCTCCATTCGGTGTTTTGGCCGCACTTTGGGCAAGATGGCTCGCGGAATCGCCTTCCATTCAATGCATGACATGAAGGCCAGCAGATCCGCTGCGGCGGCGTCGCGCGTCTTCAGTTGGTTGAACGAGACCACCCACGTTGTCGCCACTGCATTAGCCGAACCTCGGTATCGCGTGTCGTCGAGGAACTCTTTGTTTATGAGGCCGACAGCTTCCTGCTCCGTGCTCCGAAGCAGCCGCAGGTACTTGGTGATGGGCATTTTGTTCATGTTCAGATACGCGGCTGCCTGTCTAATCGCCAGAGGTAAGTATGCTAACTCGTCCAGCAACTTTCTCGTAGTAGCGCCATCGTCTAGGAGCTCCTTCTCGATCAGCGACTTCTCGAGAAAATCGGCTGCGTCTGGTTGACTCATCGCCCCGAGTTCCAGCACGTCACTGTGTGTCAGCGATACTGCTACCTCCTGTGTGCGCGTCGTGTACACCGTCACACACCCCTCGCTTTCTGGCAGGTAGTCGATGATGCCCTTAGACTGCCCTTTCCCAAATAGAATGCTCGTGTCGTCGGCGTTGTCGAGCACCAGCAGCCACCGGCCTGCCTGCCTTGTGCTCAGGTGCTGCTTCACCAGCTCTCTCGCAGCCCCCTCTTCGCCTGCCGCTAGCGGTATATGCAGCGCTCGTGCAATATCCACGCACGCCTGCTCAAAGCTCGCCATGCTCAATGCAGGAAGCCAGAAGATCGAGAACTCTGGGTGCGTCTCCTTCACCATGTGTGCAAACTGCAGCGCAACTTGCGTCTTGCCAGTTCCGCCTAGCCCTACAATAGATATCTTCTGGCAGTCTTGATCCACTATCAGCTTTTTTCGCAGCCTCTCGAGCTCATCTCTTCTTCCTACGAAGTATTGGTTCTTGGGAAATGGGATATAGTAGGCCCTGTGGACGGCTACGCATATGTCAGTGCAAGAAAGCAGGAAGTATACACGCAGCCTACCTTTTTGGTTGTTTACCATGCGACGATTTCTATAGTCCTAGGAACACTGAGCACAGTTACAACATCATAGATGCAGGATGATGCTTACGGTAACAACTTGTGCAAAATGTGTTTCCGTTCTATCTGCACGATGTCAGCACCGATCTACGTTGGCAGCTCGACAAAGTTCTTAATGTACACACTCTGCTTCAGCTTCAAATTCTGGACACAGTCCCGCACCCGCATCTTCTGAGCCTGGTGTTTGAGGTATTCGTCCGTCACTGCTTCCATCTTACCCTGCTCCTTGTGCTCATCAAGGCCGACGTCTTGAAGTCCCTGATCGACGTTGAAGCGAAAGTACCGCTTTTCGTCGTAATGCCTAGCCCATCGAGCAATAAACTTCTTCTCTGTCTCCGTAGTCTCCACCGCAATCCTGACCAGAGTCTTGTAAAGAAACTTGAGCAGATTGTCTTCGAGCGCCTTCTTACCAGGGTTGCCCGTCCCAATGGAAACAAAGCACTTGACTAATGGTTTCAAGTCTCCTGTTTCCGGACACCAGATATTCGCTGCTTCTCCTTCCACCTCGTCGACGGGATTATTCGCTCCTAGTGCACCATCAACGAACCGCCGTGCTCCAACCGAGACGGGTTCGAAGAAGCCGGTGGCCGCAGACGTCGCAAGGGCTGCCTCGCAGATGGTAACTGGGATGTCACTCTCCTCAGGCAAGCTGTAACTCCTCAGGCGCGTAATACCGACAGTTTCCTTCGCTGTCGAGCAGACGAACCTAGCAGACTGTCAGCTATCAGAAGGAGAACATGCAGTTTGTAGCAGGCTTACGTGCGACACCCTCGCTGTTTGCCATCATTAAAGGCGTCTGTTGTACAGGCACTTCCGTCGCGTATCACCTCTTCGATGGCGCTCTTCAGCTTCTTCGAGTCAAACTGCGGCTTCACCCTAATCTTCCAGCCGATTGGAAGACAGCGCACCTTTTTCTTAAATACAGCCTTCATCAATTCGCTATATGCCGTGATGCACTGGTCTACGTCCATCTCGAGCCGGCCAAGCATGATGGCGATGAGTCTAGCACTATCAGCCGTGTCTCATAGCCATGCCCCGCCCACCTACCCGCCTGTGCTCGTGCCACCGATGAGATCAAACACATCGCACGGCTTCACGGGAGGAAGGCCGGCATCCCGACGCTGGCCGTTGAGTCGCGCCATGAGGCCCTTCAGGATGTAGAGCGTCGACAGGCCGCGCACGCCGCCGCCATCGAGCGACAGCAAGCAGAGACCGGTGGTGTCGAGCGGGTTGGGCTCGCCGTCGCGCTGCGTCGCGGGGCGCTGCGCCATCGTGTTTCTAGTCGTGGGTCCGGCCTACTTGTTGCAGAGGGCGTATGGCCGCAAGTCGTATCCAGACGAGCAGAGGTGCTCCATCGTGGGCAGAAAGGCTGCCCCGCGAGCCGCGAGCCAGGCTGAGCGCTGGGTGGAGGTCCTGTGCATGCTCGCGCAGCTGCGGCCAGCCAGTCGTGTCGTGTCGCGTGGCGCTGGCTTGTCGCTTGCTGAGGTGGTGTCCGACATTTGGTTTACACTCAACCAGAAGCGGTCTTGTTTATTGGAAAGACACACTGGTAAAGGATCAGATGCAGAGCGATCATAACAATTCTTCGAGTACCACGAGAAGCAGGACATCCGTGTCAATCAAAATGCACGAAAAGCCTTGATTTCGCAGAAAACCATCTTTCTCGACGGAGGCGTGGTAGCACGTGATCGCCACGGTGTACATAACGGAGCAGACAAAATAGCCGAAGTTCAGACCAGAAATAGTGATTTTCTTTTCGTAGAATTCCAGTCCAACTGTACTTCTGGATACTTTTGCACCTGACCGTTATAGGCGACTATAACGTTGCTTTAAGTAGATAGACAAGCACCGGATTACGCGGGCCTATTCCTAAACAATGTGTAGTTGAAATAGATACTTCGGCGGTACGCGACATCGTCACTTACAGCAAAGATGATGGCCGACCCGCACTGACATCGACCTTGTCTAGGAGGCGCTCAACTTTCCAGCGTTAACGAAAGTCCTTAGAAGTGGCAGTTACTGGTATTTAAGGCGGTAGACGCTGGGGCGTACTTGGTACCCATAATCGGGTCCACAATCGGTCATGCAAGGCCTGAAAAAGGCATACTTAGTACGTGTAGGGGTCTGATCGTAATCGAAATGCGCTGCTGGAAGACCGTAATGAACGATCCCAGAGGGAAGTTGAACTCATTCTATTCTTCTCTTCGAAACATAGTTTTAATAGTAGTAAGCTTCTTAAGAATGGCGTCCCTAACATTTGGAATCTGCCATTCTGGCGTTCCATCTGAAGTCTCCATGAATTCTTCTCTTGATTTTTTTAATCGTTGCCTGCAATACTCGCAGCAGAATCGTGTAATATACATCATTTATCTGATAGTGCGCCCTCAGTTTGTGAAGAAGCTCCTCTATTACGTTGAGAAAAGAGCCTGCTATGGCTCAGGCTGCTCTCTGGAAGCGTGATGCGTACAAGTGACTGTGACGAGCTTCAGGTTGCGCAGAATGTTGAGAGCATAGGTCCCGTTGGGAGCAGTTTGGTTTATTCAGACTAATCGCTCGGCACTTCTAGGACAGAAAAATCAAATGCTAACCAATTCCTGACTGATGTGGCTTGGTGAAGACCCATGGTTATTGAAACCACTTTTAAACCCACAAAGGGCGGCCTGCTGATTTCTTCCCTTTCACTTATATCGACACACTATCGCCTTTCACGCAGGGCTATAGAAAGAGCGAATCAGCTATCCTCCCACTAGGACGGTCGAGCAGTTCATCTGCTTGCGGCAGCAATCAGAAAATGGACAAACAATGCTGACGTCGGCGGAAGCTGCTCGAAGTACCGTTGTGGCAAGTTGGCACAGTATATTGTCTTTCCAATCCCCGGGCGTCCTTATGATATATATACAATGGGAAATACATAAGATGGGAGTGTATGCGCTTAAGTAATTCAACGTTTCCAGGGCATACTGCCCTGAACTTTACATATCCAAACTCTTCCGTTCCCTACACCAATAGCAACAGCGCCTCCGGATACTGCTGAACAAGATGGTCGATACTCCGAAGGCAACCGTAATAGTTTCTTTGAATCGTATGTTATCCATGCACCAGCTACACTTAGAGCTAAGCCTCGATACTGGGGAGTCTGGGGTTCTATATTGAATGCCGCTAGAGTTGAGATCGGTAGGGTGCTAATATCAATAACACCGATATCAGTGCGTAAGTGTTTGTCGCTGATGTCGAACGAAATGCTGTGGAGTGGCTTCTCTACTTGTAGCGTCGATAGACACTTGCCGCCGCGTGCATCCCATACCTTGACTGTACGGTCGCCGGACCCAGACGCCAGCCGTGTCGAATCATGGGAGAAGGCCACCGAGCCGACCCAGTCACTATGGCCTTTGAGCGTCCATAGGCACTCGCCGTCGCCGCGCGTATCCCATACCTTGACTGTACAGTCGCTAGATCCGGACGCCAGCCATGTCGAATCGTGGGAGAAGGCTACAGATTTAACTAAGCTAATATGACCCTTAAGCGTCAATAGACACTTGCCGCCGCGCATATACCATACCTTGACTGTACAGTCACCGGATCCGGATGCCAGTAATGTCGAATCGTGAGAGAAGGCCACCGAGCTGACCCAGTCACTATGGCCTTTGAGCGTCCATAGGCACTCACCGCCGCGCGCATTCCATACCTTGACTGTACAGTCGCTGGATCCAGATGCCAGCCATGTCGAATCGTGGGAGAAAGCTACCGAGCTGACCCAGTCACTATGTCCTTTAAGCGTCCATAGGTACTCGCCACTGCGCACATCCCATATCTTAACCGTGCTATCTTCGGATCCAGACGCCAGCTGTATTGAATCGTGGGAGAAGGCTACCGACCTAATCCAATCACTATGGCCTTCAAGCGTCGAAAGGCACTCGCCGCGCACATCCCATATCTTAACCGTGCCGTCACTAGACCCAGACGCCAACCATGTCGAATCATTAGAGAAGGTTACTGACCCAACCAAGTCGCTATGGCCTTTAAGCATCAATAGGCACTCGCCGCCACGCACATCCCATATCTTAATCATGCCGTCACCGGACCCAGATGCCAGCCGCATTAAATCATAGGAGAAGGCCACCGAGTGGACCGTACTACTATGGCCCTTAAACGTCATTAGACACTCGCCGCTGCGCACATCCCATATCTGAACCGTGCCATCATCAGACCCAGATGCCAGCCGTGTCGAATCGTGAGAGAAGGCTACCGACCTGACCCAGTCGCTATGGCATTCAAGCGTCGAAAGGCATTCGCCACGCATATCCCATATCTTAACCGTGCTATCGTTAGACCCAGTCGCGAGCCATATCGAATTATAGGAGAAGGTCACCGACCTAACCCAGTTGTCATAGCTTTTAAGCGTCGAAAGGCACTCGCCGTGCACATCCCATATCTTAACCGTGCCATCATCAGACCCAGATGCCAGCCATGTCGAATTGTGGGAGAAGGCCACCGACCTTACCCAGCCACTATGGCCTTTAAGTGTGGATAGGCACTCGCCAGCGCCTACATCCCATACCTTGACTGTACAGTCGCTGGATCCGGACGCCAGCCATATCGAGTCGTGGGAGAAGGCTAGCGAGTTTACCCAGTCACTATGTCCTTTAAGCGTCCATAGGCACTCGCCACCGCGCACATCCCATACCTTAACCGTGCCGTCACCGGACCCAGACGCCAACCATGTCGAATCGTGTGAGAAAGCCACTGAGCTGACCCATTTACTATGGCCCTCGAGCGTCGAAAGGCAACTACCCCATTTATCTTGCATTCTCGGCTTGATTACTACCCCCTTCGGTTCTTCATCTTTAAAGAGCGCTCGTATAACGCTACGGGTTGGACTGAATAGAAGTGCAGCATATACTTGGAGTGGACTGCTCTCAATTGCCGATTTGTGATGCATGATGAACCGGCGTGCGTCTTGAACAACTTCGATTGTCGTAGATATACCCGCTCTCTCCTACTCCGGTTAGTAAAGGCTATCCTACCTGGGTACTAAGGATTACATTGATCAAGGCCTCTAGGTTGGCCATTGAGACTACACCCTTTGACATGCTCTTGCAAAGGCTCAAAGCTTCAAGCCAGTAAAGATACTTCTTTCGAAGAAATCTGTCGACAGTGCCTTCACTTCGAAGGATGTTCTTATCATATAGTAAAAAGCTAGTACTCCAAGCGCAGAGATGATCAATCCAGTAAATACACGAGTAGCGCGACGCTGCTAGTGGATCAGGCTCCGGCTGTTGGACTTGCTCAATAGAATACCCCAACGCACTCAACCCGTAGATGTCTCGTTTTAGTGTGTCAGACATGGCTAGTATCGATCCGGTAAAAACTGCGTAGTGGACTGTTTCGCTTCCAGATGGGAATACTATATGGTATGCTTCCTTGAGCAAGAAGTCCTTTGCGGACTGGTGAACAAAGTAGATGATGCCGTCTCGGATGGTCAGAACCGAGCCGCAGAGTCTGACGACTTCTTCTACTGAGTCTAGGTCTCCGGCCATGCCATCGAGCTCCTCTACAAGCGAAGTAAGCTCTTGTAGTGTGACAGGCCGGTACACGACAGCAATTGTTGCTAGTACGCGCCTACAGAGATCAGCATCATCTGAGTTATTAATGCGTTGTATCATCCGCTCATAGAGAGGATTTAGCCCGGGAGGAAACGCTTTTAGTTTTGTGACGGTGTTAAACCGCGACATCTTATCTAGGTTTTGACAGACTAAGGCCGCCCAAAGGAAGGTGTCGTTAGCGTTAGCGTAGAGGTACTCTAACACGGCGTGCTTCGTCTGGTCGTTATATTTCTTGTCTTGCGCTAGCCGCGATACCTTGTGCTTAATATAGGAACGGACAGCGACAGATACGGACTCTGCATTCAGCTCAAGGCTAAGCCTGACCTTGTCTCCCGCTCGCTCGAGACGCCCCTCAATCTCAGGCCAGTTGCGGCTAGATATAGCCCACTTGACGCGAGATGATGCGGAAGATGTGTGCACAATAAGATCCAATAGTTTCGGCAGGTTCGTGACGCATTCGTCGAGTGCGTCGATGATAAGATATATGCTTTTCAAGCTTGGGTCTTGCACGATATCTATAAAAATTTCGGACAAGGCAACCCAGGCATTAGCATCCTCAAAGAGCGCTTTCCCTACCTGGTCGTGCTTTTTGCGTATATGAGAGACGAGAAACGGTTGTTGACTAACAAGCATGAACATCAGACCCCGCAGTACTGCAGTTGCGTTATTGATACGCGAGTCCGTGGCCTGACAGAAAAAGTAGGCCAGTACGGGTGCGTTAGCCCTGCTCAGCTCATTGATGATGCCGCAAAGCAGCATAGTCTTGCCCTTGCCGGGGTCGCCCTTTACCCATAGTAGTCGGCTTTGCGACTCTTCCCGCCATCGCTGGAAATCGGGGTTCTCAAGAATCCAGTGGTACGAGTCCTCTAGAAGTCCACCCTTAGTTTCTTCAATTCGAACCTTATCACGCCGGGGATCGGTAACGTGTAAGTCTTGCGTGCACTTCTCTAGTCTGCTGATTTCGTCTAGCAGCCGTTGGAACGCTCTCCCCGCCCCTTCGCCATAGATAGGAGGTATAAAGACATCAAATATACCTAATAATGAGTACGCTTTGTCTTCTTCAAGCTTGGTTTCGCGATATTTTATCCACGACAAGCGATCATTTACGCTGAATTGCGATAGTGGTACTCCTTGAAGCGCCGTCTCTGGAATAGCGGTGATCTCATGTATTTGCTGCCTCAGTGTATATTTGTCGCCAAGTCGCTCGCGTTGCCGAGAAAAAAATTCGACCGAACGAGGGGCGACAAGTTCTTGAAGCGTCCAGCCCCGAGTAAACCACCGACTTCTCCGAAAAGCAGGTTCCCAATCGCAGATATCACCATTGATATCCCACTTAGCTGTCGAGACATCTGACAGGTAGACATAGCATCGATCCGCATAGCGATACCAGCGAAACATGGAATTGATGGCCTCCGACAACTCGGCCTTGTTTGCCTTGTTGATGCAGCAAGTGTCAATCCAGAAGTGGTCCAGGCCGTCTTGCCTAGCTTGCTCTGAGCAGAACCGGATCTTTTCATAGCCAGCCTTATCCATCCCAGCACCTTTTATCAAGTCATCAAAGGTGGCCTCATCGACATCAGCTCCCCAGGTATGTGAGAGAATCGCATAGGGAGGAATCGCCTCATGGCTGGTAAAGGCCTCCGTCAGATGGTACCTGCCAATACCGCTGCAACGCAAAAGGCGCATCGCTTCGCATCGACATGAACTAAGAGAGGCGGAAGGAAGAGGTCTTGGCCGTCCTCGATCGCGGCAGCCTGGTTGAAAACGCGAGCACAGCAACTCGGCTATCTGATCGCATCGGGCCTGGTTATCAGATTAATGAATATGAAAGAGTTTCAAGGAATGGATAATACCTAAGGATTGCATTGGGAAGCGCGGCGGTGCAACACTGCTGTTGCGCATCTTCTTTGTGAATGAAACTGCATCACTAGGCCGAAGTCGCATTAGGAAGTCAGGTGCTTGTGCAGCCAAGAACGAGGCGCAGCACTGGTTGCATATAGTGGTGGTAAAATGCAAACGTCAGCGGCAGGATGACCGATAGCATCTCCCTCATGATATAATTCCCTAGGGAAAAGACTAAGTATAAAGTTGCATGCTATGAGCTGTGGTGAAGTGGGGCTAAAGGTTCCCAAAGGGTGTTTGTTGGGAGTTAGATCTGCATTAGGGTCTAAAAACCGGATAGTTGATAGCGAGCAATATTATCCTCTATGACTGAAGCTAGTCCGATCATCTCATATTGATCTGATGAGCTAACCAAAGGGAAACAGCTGTCGAGGCTGCCAAGTCCAGCTGCCTGCAACGCTACGCTTTCCCCAACCACCGTCTTTACCGCCACAGTCATTACCATCGTCATCCTCCTCCGCCCCCTTCCGTCCGTTATATGCACGCTTTGCTTTCTTTTTGCACGCACAAACGCATTAGGTAGACCTCCTCGCACTGCCCGTTGTCCTGATCACCGCACTATCATTGTGAATCTCACAAGGCCCACCTCAGCAGATGTTTGGAGTAGCAACCCAGCGCACCTTATTCCTCTCTTCACACACCCAAAATCTTAACACCTCCTCGACAACTGAAGAGGCATTTAGAGAAAACAGTGTGCGACTGTGGGTGTATAGAATCGATAGCACAGTTTCTCTTCCCATGCAGGTGATAGACTACAACCAAACGTATAAGACGAAGCAAGTCGAGATGAAGAGGAGGCAGAGCAATGCAAGTAGCTAAAGACTCTCTTTTATGCCTCGCGAGCGTAGAATGGCTAGCTGCCTGTAAACACGCTTTCTTTTCTTTCTTTTGCTGAGCGTTAGGCCAGGCATCGGACGAGCAGGTCTCACGGTTGGCTTCTGAGCTGGAGCAGGCGAAGCGAAGCGGAATACACACAGCTGGCGCATCATAGCGGCCCATACCCACTGTGCATAGCCATAATAGAAAAGACGCACAGGTGAGGTGGCGAATTCTATAGATGTTTTTAAAGAGCTGAGTTGGTTGGTTGGAGGTATGGTCAAGTTGGAGTTGGGGGTTACAAGGCTGCAGGGTTAAGGTACGAAAACAGTTCAGGGGTAATCCCTCACCGGTTAATTTTGAGTAATCATTAGGCTGCAGTGCGGGGCTGCGAGTGCTATGCCGAAGATGAAATGGAGGGCGGGCATTCTGGGCACGGCGTATTTCGATGGATGATTATCACAGTGTTACGAGAAAAATAAATGGCTCTGGAAAAGGATGACTTCTCATGAGCGAAGCCTAGAATAGATGGCAGATTTCGTATAACACTAGGAGAGACAATTGATATCCGTTCTCAGCGAAACCAAGGTAGTTGGTTAGACACGGTGAATGGCGGGAGATCAAAAATAGAAGAAGCAGGCTCTGCTTTTTATCCCGTTGTCATGGTCGTAGTCAAATTATTGCAATTCAGCACACCTAATTGTTTACCTGGAAAGCTTTGCTTACGCCAATAGATAGGACTTAAAATCATATATTATTTACTCAAATTACGCTGATCAAACAACTAATAGAAAAATTACTATAATATGTGATCCTTATACCAATTATTGGTATGTAAGGCATTTATTCTTACGCAGGCGGTACTAACTAGCCAGAAGGTTGAGGGGAATTAGAATTAATATGAAGAAATCTTAGCTAAGAATATGAGGATTGCGAGGGACGACGTATAGGCTGGCTAAACTGATGCAATACCCGATATCGCCCTTCTACGGAAGGTGTGAAGCTCCTCAGGCTGACCTCAGCTCTCAAGAGCACTTCAAACACCAAGTTTTAGCCTGACGAATGTAATCAGCCTGGAGCTAGGACCTAGATGCAGTGCATTTATCGATTTACGCCTGAAAGCGTAGTCGAAAGCGAGCGCCAATCCATTCAAATTTCCGGTGTGCAGCACCACATGCAGCCCCAGCCTCACATGATGTGTCGCTTTTTCACCTTAAGACAACCCAAAATGTAACACGGGGAGTACAGTTTTTTTGTCTAACTCGTACACAAATATGAGTGTTGGTTAATTTATCTTATATATGAATTGTATCATTGAATTCAGTCTCATCGAAGACGTCTGTATATATTCACGGACTGCTATTGTTGCGTAACACCCTGTCCGTCCACCCATCGGAGAGCCTGCTTAGGAGGATATGTGCTCTTCTGGTTGTCCGTCTGACCTGATAACGGACCGAAGGATTCTCCGAGGGAGGGTATATATTCTAGCTCTAACTAATGGTCACAGTATCGTCTTTTATTATTATCTATTTTTAAAAATTAGAATCTAGAACATCTTCCGATTACGGATCGTAGATATATAACCTACGAAAACTAATCTAAGCCAATCTTCCTACCCGATCAATTATCGATACTTTGACTCTTTTCCTTCTTCGACCAACCACCACTCAACACTATCATGAGCTGTCAGTTCTCGCCTGACTTTTCGATTGCGCCCAATGTCACATACTCTATCTTCAACTCTTCATTCTCTCTCAACACCGAATGTCCAGAGAGTTATCTGCGCCCAGACCCAGGTGGCGCACTCATTCCCTGGCTTTACGCCCTCTTCTTGCTACTCTTCCACCTCCCAGCCTGCATAATCCGAGCTGTGCGATGGGAGTCTGCTCAGTACCTGGCCTTATGCCTTGCATTATTCAACGTCACCGTTACCATCCAGTCATACGTTAGCACCAGACTTAACCCAGCACAAGTCTTAGTTTGGATGCCGCTCACACTTTTACTAGACATTGGCGCTATGCTGCAGATGGTGGTACTTATCCTTGAGATGCCAGGGTATAGCGTTAGTGTGCTGCTACGGGCCTTAAAAGAGCAGATCATACTGATTGGCAGGATAATTGCAGAAGGTTCTCACCGTAAGAAGGGACGAGAGGAGGGAAGAGAGGAGGGACAAGAGGAGAGACAGGAGGGAATATCCTTGAATAATATGAACGAAGAAAGTGCGGGTTCTGCGAGCGGTGCTCAATCTCAAGTAGCAAATGGAAGAACGATGGAAATCCAGCCAGTCCTACCACGCGCTATAACAGCTGAAACGGCCGAAACAGGACGGGTGGCGGCAAATAGACGATGGACTAAAGTAAAACACGCTCTTGTCGCCCTCTTTGCCACTTTCTTCGGACTCACTCTGTTTGTCTTACAAATGTACGGCCTTAAAGCCGCAAAAGATGGGCTGAAAAAAAAGAATCTTACTGTCAAATGGTGTTCGCCGACGTTCCGAGATTTCGCTCTTGCAGTTACGACCGGCAACTGTCAGCTATATCGCATCATCGACAGCAGCAGTTATGGAATTGGCTGTATTGAACTTCCTGCGTATCAACAAGAGGACTGGCTCAAAGGTACTGTCGCCGCCTTGTCCATCTCATTGGTGTGTCAGGTAGTCGATCTACTTTTGGTTAAGTTTGCGGGACGTACGAAACAAGGACGCGATAGAAAAGTACGAGGCACACGGTTACGACGTCCATGGCTATCTTTGTTTATTGGTCCTTTAATATTTGTCCTTCTCATCTACTACGGCCTCATCACTGCGAATCAGTTGCCGAAGGGTGTTACGGATGTCATATGGATATATCGAAAGGATTCTACGGCTGATATTGGAAGAGTTTGCCGCGGATCATTGAAGTCTCCCGGATTGAGGGGTATGATAATCGGTTGGACTGACGGGTTATTTGGTAGCTGGGGCTCACTATACAACGGTAGAGTGATCAGCAAAATGATTCACCAAGAGCTGTAGATGGTCCATGCTCGTAATCGAATTCATCAATTCCGTTGAATATTGCATGGATACCTCCCTTGTATCTGTGTTCGAATACTCAACCTTCTTATTAATACAATACCTAATAAACTAACATCCTCTCGTTTCTAAGTTCAAAAGTCTCTTACTACAGTACAGTAGGGTGATAAGAAAAGGTCAACCAAAAATAATGCTTTTTTTTATCACACTACTACAAATATCACGATATTGTCTAAAGACGACGCGGCGCTATAGCCTAGTGTACCCGTTAACGATAGATGTATACAACAAGGTTATCATGATCTTCCTGTTTACTACCACTTGTATTATATTCGCTTACTGTTTTCTTCCTCAGTCCCTAAGCTTCTTTTAGTACCGCTACCCAGTCTTCCTCGTGTTTAGGACGGGCGTTCCTTACTATTTAGACTATTAGCTACTTAGATTGAACGCGCTCTGCAGTTAAGTTATCTGCATGATCTTTATAAACAGATAAGGCTAACTGCAAGATACATCTAGTCTTTATTGGCTATGGTATATTAGATTAAATTACATGTTACTTACAATGCCCTTGAAAATTCACCCTGCTTCCTAAGAAGCTAAGCTATTTTATAACAGCTCGCAGCGGTTTTAAGATAGGCTGCTCTTACCATTTTCTTATTGAGGTCCATGCTCTGAGTGTGAAGAACGAGCGCATCGTCGAGTCTCCCTCGATCTATCTGGACGTTAGCAAGGGCCCAAAGGCCCCAAGCGCTCCTACAAAGAAGTCAACAGCTGGCAAAAAGGTGCACAACTTTTTCTAGAGGTGAGGAACGCTTCAATACCCTCCTTCCATCAAGCAGCCTTATCAACTGACCCATCAATCACGAAATCCAGAGCGCCAAATTCCAGAAGAAGCTTCTCAATAACATCTCTTTTTTCCTCTCGCGACGCTCTCAAACGCACATATTTTTCAATGTGTTGCAAACCGTATGCACCTGTTCGAAGAATATGCAATGGGCTGCAGGCCGAGAAGGTCGTATCCACGTTTGGAATAATTTCGCCATTTAAATCTCCGACCTCGTTTACGTTTGCTCCGGCGTGAAGCAACCCGCTCACGCCATAAAAGTCCCACCGATGAACGGCTAGCTGTAGTGCTGTCATCCGAGCACCGGGAGGTGAAGTGGTGGCGCCTTGTTTAATGAGTCGGTCGACGATGCATCCTGAATGGCAGACTAGCTCGTGGCAATGCAGTACCATACAGTAAAGAAGGAGTTTGTTGGTATGTACAGCGATCGCTGGAACTCTGAGTCTTTCACTAAGGGTGAATTCAAGAATATTCGTAATGGGTAGATCGTTGTTAAGAAAATGATCTACTGCATGTGGTCTCTGATTAATTTGCATCGGATGAAGTAGCGTTTCAAGCTGAATTTTCCCGTTAAAGAAAGCATCTGTAGTACGATATAGCCGATGCGCAAGCAGAGATCCCAAGATGAGCGGCGCTTTGTCCTTGTAGTTGGGCAAGTTCAGCCATTGGATAGGATTGGCGTTCGTAAACGAGCTAATGTCAAAGAAACTGTAATGAGGGGCATCATCGTACCATCTGAAGAGTATCTGCGCTGAGCGTAAATGAAGAGAAGAGGGGTCGCGCCATAGTTTTTCGAATAGTAAGTTCCTCAGGACAGGGTCTGTAACTATGTGAGATTCCCAGAGTCTGGGGCTCATCCATGCAACCAGGTAGCAATAGGATTCAAGGCTCGCCCAAAATGACCATATTAAAGTTGAAGGATTTGCCGTTGCCGAGACCAGGAGAACTGTTTTGAGATATTCATGAATGGTAATTGAATCGTTCAAAGAGAAAAAGGAAACCAAAGACTTCGATATACGGTCTGAATACAAATACTCTCGAACTGTGTAATGGGCGAGCGACACATTTGTTATCTCGATTGTACCGAAATACGGCAGTACATTAATGAGGCACCCGCAGATCTCCTGGAGAGCATTGAGGTCGTAGAAATGAGGGCTAGAAGTATTGTAAGAAATACCGGGGACGAGACATTGAGCCGATATGTTCTTTTTGAAGGGGAGGTCGTCATGGGCGCATATCCAAAGCAGTGCTGAACGGGCAACCGACCAATCTTCGCGCGGTATCTCAAGTAATATCCTTTCATAAGTCTCGTCAAGAGTTTCGGGCAACTGCTTTATTGCCTTTCGGATCTCGTCTTCTGTTCGTTTGCGTTGAAGGATGTCAACCTGGCATACTGCCCATCGAAACCTGATGATTATCCTCAGCATATCGAAAATTTCGCATGATTTTCATGACTCACATTCCTTTCGAGCCGTGTACGAGCGCCTCGAGTATTTCTTCCTTCAAGCCATCAGGCCATCGACGAAGTCGTCGATTCTCCTGAAGCACAACGCGGACATATTGTCTAATATCTGCATCCACAATTGGATTTGACATTGGTATTGACACTGCTACTGGCTTTAGAGAGCTCTCAATGTCTATGTAATCTCGGCTAGTGGCGAGCAAACGAATCTTGGCAAATTCCTCTTCAGTGACAAGGTCGACGATCACTGATAGGAGATCATCCCGTGGATTGCTTTCATCAACCGCATCTAGAACGATGTACACAATATCCACGTCATCGAGCAATGTTCTGATGGCAATCTTCAGATCTCTAATCGTTACCTCCTTGCGTAGGTGATGACGATCTGCAATGATTCCCGGGATGCGGCCAAGGTAGCGGCATAGCTGAGTGGTGATCCAGCTGAGAAAAGGAACAGTCTCGTCTTGATGGTGACGGAACGAGCAGTAATAATAGAGGCACGGATGACACTCTGGAGGTCCCCCCATCTTCGAACAATAATCTTCGATCTTGGTAGCAAGATAGGAGGCTAGTACAGTTTTGCCGGCTCCTGGTATGCCATGGACCCAGAGAAATCGATCCACATCAGGATCAGTTTCTTCCAACGGTGAGAAGTTGAGCCACTGCTTCCACTGAGCGAATTGAAGGATCCACTCGCAAGTCTGCTGCTCGTGTAATTTGCATGCAAGGTTGTGGTCGTGAGTGGTATTAGTGTGCTCCAGCCAATCGCATATTTCGCGTCGATCTTGTGCTGCATATATTATCAGAGGCATTCCTTAGTGGCTATAGAGTAGGAACGATGAATCTTCGAAAACCTTACCAGTCCCAGTCTCCTTCACTACTCGAACCTCCTTCTTGATCTCATTGACGTTTTGCCTGACTTCCATTAGCTCAGTTCTTCGGAGTTAAATACGCAACACCTACGTGATATCGCCTAGAAGAGTGAGCATAATCGTAGTCTTGTGTTGGAGGATATCATCCAAAAGTTTCCGGGCCTTGGATTCCTTGAAACACCACTTCAAAGAGCTTTGGATCTTTTGACGCTTCCTAGGACCGCTTTGCGATCCGAGTGCAAATCCATCCAGCTCCGCCGCAAGCTGAGCAACGGCATCTTCGCATCCTTTCACAGCACCTCCCGCGTTCTCGAGCCGCCTAACGTTGTCGGAAAAATCGCATCCGGCAGACGAGAGGTAGTGGAGACTTTCAAGCGCCGCTTTTAAAGACGCGATTTCGACCAGGATGCGGTTCAAATCTTGCGGCGCATCCTGTGTTGTCTCAATAAGGTATTTGCATTGGCTGATGAGCTTAGAAGTGAGCTCAATAACGGTGAGAGCGCCTGCAGCGATACCGAATGCTTCAGCCATGGTATTTCTGAAGGTGCAGTGGCATTGTCAATGTTAGAGAAGAGATTGGAGGGAAGAGGGCTGGAGTCACTTTGGACCCTAGCGGTTCAGCGCGGTAAGGCTGGTGTTTGCACTGCCACAGCAGGCAGATTCCGAGGCGTGCTTCTCTCGCGAGCGGCAAGCTTGCATGCGACTGGACTTAATATGTTTATAATTCAAAAGAAGTGGATGAACTCTTTAGTGGCGCTAGCAGGGAGGACGATCGGCCCGCTCCGGCTAGGACCTTGCGCTGAAGGCGCTGAAGATTGCTTGCGTGAAGAACCGGGAATGTGGTTCAGGTCGTTGGTCGATACTTTAGATGCGATAAATTCCAGATGCTCAAGCGGAAGCACTCACAAATTCTAATTTTCTACGGCGATAGACGTCTGTATTCGAAACTTCAAGCTTAGCAGGCCGTCGATATATTGGTTCAATCCTGATCTCACATGCAAACTGGTTGTCAGCCTTGGCATACCTAGGTACCGAGCTCTGAGGCTGACTTAGCGGTGCCCCGCAAAGCTGCGCCCATCAAATAACATCAACGTCGCCACGACAGCTGGTGATTGTTCGGTATTCGTCCAAACGCACATATGATGAAGGCTTTTACAACCGTCTACACGCGTTGTCGCTGTCAAATCATAGCCCCGGCACTCAGCGCCGGGCTGTTGCGGTTGGACGACTAATATAGTGTGGGAATTCGCCTGGACTGAATGCTATTAAGCTGATTTGGCTATGGATGAAGAGATATGTAATAAAGAACAGGATATAAAATAATAGAGATAAGTGAGTGCGTACATACGGTATAGTTAGGAAGGTTATATAATATATTATCCATCCGGTAAAGCTAAGGGACGAGCACGAAAGATCAGCCTAGGTGTGGAACGTCTCCCATATCCGTGGCCGTGAACGCCCCGGCCGGCTGTGATATCAACGACCGCAAAGCTTCCATGAGGACAAAGCCCCTCCCAATCCCCTGAATGGCCAGCAAGATTCCAAGTTGATAGGCAACCATGTTCTTAGCCAGGCTCAGGCTCGACCGAAGTAATTTTCGCCAGACGTCTGCGGCGTACATAAATGTTATTACGATGAAGACTGGCACTACGAGAGTCAGAATGCAAGCGATGTGCCAGCCTGTTCGCTCCCCTTGCGTTGGGAACTCGAAATTCCAAGCTATTATATGGACTGCTCCAAATGGTAGGGATGTGAGGAGAGTAACTATCATGGCGATATTTAGCGAAGAGTAGCGCGACAGGAAACGTAGCCACCTAATGTTCTCGACGTCTATGTAGTGCACGCTGTTGTCGGGCACCCACGTCTCTGCCCGCACGTACCAGAAAGCCGAGGGTCCCAAATATCCTAGCTCCTTGAAGTCATCAAGACCAGGTTGCCGTATTGCCGGTACGTAGATACGTGTGCATATATCCTTGGGCTTTTTAAGTAGCACTATGTATGTGGCGAAGCTGCACAACGCGAAGGAGAGAGTTACGATCTCTAGCTGTATGATAGGGAGGCTTTGGGCGGCGCGGACGATCAGCTGGACGACAAGCCACAGGATGTTGAAGGCGGCGATGGCTTTGACGAATGCGTCGCCCTTGCTGCGATCGTTGATCTCGTCCTCGGTCACGCTAGGTAGTGGCCCCAAGATTCCCCTTTTACGCACTGCAAGTAACTGCCTCGCGTCAAGAATCCATACGTCCCCCCGCAGCGCCATGATGTTGCACCAGTAGCTAGTGTGCTTTTGAAGGCCAACATCTGCAAGCTGGGAGGCAAGGGCAGCTTCTTCTGCCAGCTGCGAGTTCCGCCTGTGGAGTCCCCACCGTACCTGGCCCATCGGCCAACCTCTCCAAATATTGAGACCATACTTGAACACTGATTTGGCCATTCGGACGTGGTAGAATTCATGCAGCATCTTGGCTTCTTCATCAGCTTCTTTTCTAGTTACCTTCTCAGCTTGCTTTTCTCTTTCTGTTTTTATAGTTTCAGAATCCATTCCATCACTTGATCCTTTCGGCCTAGGTTGAGGATAAGAAGAATTATCAGAACGGAGAGCGATCGAATAATCGACTGTTTCAACTGTATTATGGCCTCCGGTAGCAGTTACATCGTTCCGTAAGGTGATGGGTATTTCCTTTGACAACACAATAGAATCCTCATTTGACGATATCACAGGCTCTGTTCCTTTTCTGTTTGATAAGCAACCATCGTAGTTGCTCGACCGTTGCTTCGTCTCCACTGGAGCCTCCTCATCACCAAATTCGATTGCAAAGCCACCCATATTTGCCAAGAAGGTGTGCGTAAGCGCCCACGGCACGCCGTCCTCCCGCGCGTAGTGGAGTATATCCGCGTTGGTCCGCTGTGCGGAGAGAAGGTCGAGTATCGCTTTGCCTAGAACGATCTCGGGACCCATAAGGGTGATAAACATCCACTACAGCTTTCGGGCGGTCAGATACATCTCGCGGTAGGTGCTCTGCGCTGAACCTTTCGAGGTGGTCTCTGTGGGTATGTTCAGATGCAGCACCGTCCATGTGAATAATAGGAGGGTTGCCACGCATGTCCAGACTATATCGAGGGTGCCGCGGATGTCAGGCGAGGACAAATACCCATCGATATGGTCGGGAATGGAGCACTGCGGTTTGTAGGCTTTCATGACGGTATGTACGGTGTCTGGAACAATATCTATGAACTGAGATATATCATTCTTCTTTTGATTTGAAAAAGAAGAATAGATTGAGCCCCACCGTGGCCTCTTAACGCTAGCGACGTGCTCTTACAGCGCATCCCTGGCTGTGCATTCTTGCGACCAATGCACATCCACATGCGGCCAGGGATGATCATCACTAGAAAGATAGAGTGCGAACTCGCTTGTGCTTGCATAGGTTTGCAAGTGCCAAATTAGTATCGGAGAAAGCGGTCTAAAACTGGAATACCCCGCTCTGAGCTTTTCCGAGTCTCGCATCTTACGCTACGATATCTCGTTAATTTGCTGTTAGATTGCAACAACTGTAAAGCTATCTAGCCTCCCCAAAATACTTCTTCATATGCTTATTTGTATTTTTCTTCTATCTTTAAAGAGATTGCTTTTCGTAGTCTGGATAGCTGTTCTGTTAGTCATTATAGTTAGATTGATGTCCCTCAAGGTGTGTACCAAAGAACTCACCTTCATGGCCAAAAGATGTGAGCTCGTACATGATTTAAAAAAATGAAGACATATCAATTACATATGCATCTTTGACCAATCAACTTATACGTTGCTTGACTGTGAGCGCACACGTACCAAGCAAGCGGGAGCTGTATCGGGACTGCCGAGCAGGGGTCTGAAGCCGGCGGCCGGCCGGCAGAACAGTGGCTTGCGTTGCACCAGCATCCCTTTAGCAGCACACATCCACCATAGCTGCAACTGGATGGTCTGGTCATATGCCAAAGCGGGGTTTACATCAACCACGTGTACCACTGCTGCGGCGGGCACCTCTGCGCTAATTTTTCTATGGAGACAACCCATGTCAAAAGCCTGTGTTAGTACTGGCTTAGAAAGTCACTGGAAGAGGTCTTATAAGAACCTGAATCTTACGTGCAGTTCTGTGTCCGTCCTATATAGCCTCATAGGCTTTGAGCCAGATAAAGAGGCGAGCTGAGCCATCCCAACTCGAAAGGAAATTAGAAATGGCCTGTAAGTGTTGTGTAGCTATTAGGTTCGCTATCATTGGATTCGGAAATCGTGGAGGCAGCCGATGCTATATTATGATAGCCTATTGGCTTTCGGCTTCGTATTCTCGCAAGGATAAGCCCAGCTCAAGTGACTTATATTACCATGCAGGGAGTTTCCCGAACACGTAAGCCATCGACATACATGCAGATTTTGATGCCAAAATGCCTCGGAATTATCCTAGCGCTCAGGGCGCCTATCATACGGAGATAGGTTAATTAGTGCCCCGTGAGCTCGCACTCAAGCTACTCAACCAATCCAACGCCGTGAAGTTGGTTTGGTGACCAAAATTGGCATCCTAGGTTGGTTCGCATAATTGACCGAACGTCCAGGCTGCTTGACAGCTCTCTGCATTGACCAACTTACACAACCCTCTCCCCTTGCTCAACCTACCTAAACCACACCACCAATACTTAGGATACGGCCTCTTTTCTTAGCTAGCAATGATATTTAAAGTGTTCATAGTTTTCCACATTCCGAAAGAGCAGTTATCTTTTATTTCCTGCTATTGAAGGGCTTGCCTTATGAACACAAATCAGTCGTTTACTGTTCTTTCAATATAGAGATGGTCTTCATAGACGAGCTTTATTCGAAGCCAGACAAGCCAGTACTAGTCGCTTACGCAAAGGGAACAACAGAGCTCGGCAGTGTCGGAGTATCCGGCGTCATATTTTCTAGAGTGGTTAAAAAGGCATTTCCCAAGCAGGTAGCCTTTCGAGGCGCGCACTACAATGCCATCACGAGTGGGCTATCCTTCCTCAAAGGCGGATCTGACACTGCTGCCCGGGAAATGGTGAACGCAGTCACTATGGCTATCAGAAGCCCTAGTAAGAAGATATTTCTCTGCCGTATGTGTGATTTTCTGTAAAATAATGTACTCTCTGTTTATGTTAGAGCATGCAGGCTATAGTCAAGGAGCGATGATTGTTCGCAAGACATTCATGCAGCTGAGCAATGAAGCAAGAGCCAGAGTCACTGGCATAATCCTTTTTGGCGATCCAGCCCAATGGGGGACGAAACTTCCAGGAGGTCTCGACGACAGGGTACTTAACTTACATATACCATTCGATTTGGTCGACTTGTCAATACCAATAGTAACCATGGCGCACTTCGCATACCCTCTTTGCTTTGATGATGCTGTCAATTTCATTCAGAGTAAGGTTACCAGTTAGGTGTTTCTGAAGCAGTGCCGAAATATGTAATTGATTGGTTCTGTCTTGCTCGGGTGGGATCACAATTTCTCCACAGCTCTGCAACATCTGGATGATGTGGAGGGCAGCCGACTCAATAACTACTAGAGAATTATTATCCCTTCAGTGTATGTGCGTATACGTTAGGTCAAATCATAATGGCTTCGGTTTTGCGCAATGAAATGTGTATTTGTATCCTTCCCCCTAAGATCTTTAAAGACTAAGATTGAGGAAGAGAAGCATAACATGTGGGAGATGGGTGTGACCGTACGTTCATTCTAAGGTGACTCACTTGTCATTGGCGTACTGCTTATGACTAAACAACGGGCGATTGTTAGTGACCGTACTGGATAGTTAGTATACCGTTTCGAAGTAAATTAAAGAGTGTCGCTTACAGGAGGGAAATGAGTATCTAGTATAATGGTAAACTCTTCTTTGATATGTCTCACACGTGATATGAAAATGGCTGAACTACCCAAATGCCGTGAAACAAGCTATCATTAGAAATCTTCTGGTATTAAAACACTGCAAGCACTTATTTTATTTTAGGCCGGATCATATCTCTATAAACAGACGCGTTATCTTTCTAAGTGGGCTGAGGCGGAGGATTGGGATGGTGTTGATTGGTCAATGAAAGACCTACGGACGTGGCCCTTTCTACTAGCTAAGCTTCTAGGATTTTTAAATTTGATAAAAATGTCAGTAAATACAGTGGCTCTACCTCTATACATTTCTTGTTAAGTTTTGGTTCGGACTCTTATGATTAGATGTGTTGATGGAAGATTCGGCCTGGCATCGTGGAAAATAAATGTTCATATCGTCTATACTCCTAGTGCAGTGAACCTTTCGCTGATTTCCAGAGGCTAGGCTATGCCCATTTCTTCTACGGTCCTTGAAGTATACCAATAATTAGTATAAACACCTACCTTAAAGTACTTTAAATGCGTAAAAAGTAGGATAATACTTCCCCCCATTAAGAGACCTTAAAGTAATTTGGAGAGGTAATAGATAACATTATCTGCAGACAAAACCTACTCTAAAGGCCTTTAAAATAGGCGTTCTCGATACTGGCATAATATTGCGAGCACTGTGTCGTTACATAAAGGGAAGGGTAACCATTAAAGAACTGCTAGATAAATCGTGGGTTACTGCACACGGGGAGCGATATAGATGCAAAAATAGTTAGTGTCTAGAGAAATCAAATATTTAGGTTCAGCCTTATACAATAAAACTATACATAGAAAATTAACATTCATGCCAATCGCATATATATATCCGCTCCCTTTGAGATTCTTTTTGTCTTTCTTTTGGGTTTTTGTAAACAGGGTAAACACTGTTATCTTGAGACACTTCCTTGTGTGAAGGTCGTAAGTCCACGTTGAGTGTATGCATCCAAAATAAAATAAAATAAAAGTAACGGACATATATATTTACGTACGCGATACGAAAATGTTATAAATAGGAGAAAAGTAACACGGTTGTATAGGAGAATGGATGTGTAGATGAGAAGTGAGACGAGGGGGATCCGCAAATTAACGGTGTAGGATAAGGCTTATCCAGATAGCCGAGCCGTGTACGTAGATTGACAGGGGCTGCGAGCCTTGATCAAATCCCGTAGGCTATGCTGGGCGATTGGTATCACCAAACCTATATGGATAAAAAGAACTACCGCCTAGACAAAAACTAGAACGGGACCAGAAGCTTGTTTTCTTAAGATTCTTGCAACAGGACATGGTGCTAGAGGATATTGGGCTTTAATAGAAAGGGATGATAATATAAAAACCGGTGTAGACGAGGCAGACTATGCACGTCGGTTCCGTGTGGCATAAGATCTGCGTCATAGCCTTACCCCACCTCTGATGCGTCTGCCTATTTATCCCAGCTTAAGGCGCAATTTTGGTTCGAGGACTTAGCTTCAACTTTCGCTATTATTTTATTCATTATTCATTGTAAAGTTCATCAAGTCGTGAACTTAGCTTAACGGTCATCAAGATCGTTTTCCTCGCTAGCATTGAATCCAACGCAGTCCTTGATTATTGGCAATCCTAGTAATGTTAAGTATAGTTTGTTTCAACATTTACGATAAATTCAACGGGATACACGGAGACCTCGGAAATAAACTGAAACATGCGTTTTCTAAATACAACAACACTCCAATTCGAATATGTGCTTGATTACGAGTTGTCAGAAGAAAAAAACAAGTACGCTATCCTTTCGCACAGATGGGGTCGCGACGAAGACGAAATTACTTACGAAGACATGACTTCATCCGTCGATCTCTCCTACAAGCCAGGCTTCATCAAAGTGACAGAGTTTTGCAACCTCGCTTTTCATTCGGGGTTCCGCTATGCTTGGGTCGACACATGCTGCATCAACAAAGGCAATTCGAGCGAGCTGGCTGAAGCTATCAATAGTATGTACTTGTGGTATAAACTCAGCACATTGTGCGTCGTTTATCTCGAGGACGTGCCCGAGAAACTCCTAGAAGGGAGCGAGTGGTTCGACCGCGGATGGACGCTACAGGAATTGATTGCGCCCAGATCGGTGAGCTTCTTCAACAAACACTGGGAGCCTATCGGAACAAAGCTGGAATTACTAGAAAGTCTGGCTCAAAAGACGGGAATACCCAAAGATGTGCTGGGAAATGTAACCGAACCGTGGTCTTGTTCTATCGCGCAACGGATGTCATGGGCAGCAGGGAGGGTGACAAAGCGTGTAGAAGACAGGGCTTATAGCCTTCTCGGTCTCTTCGAAGTTAACATGCCGATGATATATGGCGAGAGGGAGAAGGCATTTCTACGTCTGCAGCAGCAAATTGTTCGCATGAGTAAAGACGAGTCACTTTTCGCGTGGGAAACAAAGCACGACCTCGATCCATCGAAACCTTTCTTCAGTATATATGCCTCAGATCCTTGTGCATTCTTAAATTGCGGTAGTATTGTTACTATCCCAGGCTCCTCCGGATTCGAGGAACGGAACGGAGAACTGATCATGACCTTGCCCTGCTGTCGGTATACTCCGGGCATCCTCGATATATTCCTCCATTGCATGGACAAGGCAAAGCCTAAAAACAGATCCTACATCACAATTTCTAAGGTTTTCAGAGAGGAGACGTACGTTCGTATCCGAGATGTTGGAGTCTTTGATGAGAGACAAAGTCCTTTAGGAGGTAACCAAAGAACAATGCGATTTCCTGTCAATCCCAGGGCTCCCCCCGTGGTTATTTTCTACGGATTTTGGCTTCGCACACTTGAACCACCTGGGTATCAAGAACGTAATATCTGTATATCATCTGCGAGCCCAGCAATTGATCCCACTTACATCCAGCAAAAGAGAAAAGGCGGTATTACTGGTCTTGTTCGCTTGCAGTCCAAGCACACGCTTGCTCCCTTCGTGTGGTCAGAAATTGCATGGATTGTGTTCGGCTTCGACAATGAAAATAATCCGCAAGTATGGCTGGCAAACGATACCTTCACTGATAAATTTCAAGTACGACCCGTACCTGAACAGGACCCTGTCGATCAGCCGAAAGATGGCGACGAGGTTTGCATGAGGAAAACACATGAGATAACCAGAAGCGAAGAATTTTTCAGGAATAATCGCGACGTGTTATATGAGTGGCCCGAGGGCAGGGCTCGTATTCCCGTTGATCGAAAAAAAGGTCTCCATGAATTCAGCATGCCGAACCTCAACTTGCAGGTATCAGTCCGTTTGCATCCGTGCCAGAACCCAGCAGTCAGACTCCTTCCATATCCAATAAAACATATAGACGAAGAAAAACAAACACCTGATACCACGTTCATTTGGGTTGTAGATATCACACCATCACCCGAATGCAGACCCCCGTTGCCCCGGAGAGTGATCCAGAAAACCAACTGGGAAAACTGGCTTTGTATCGTGGTGTTTTGCCCCGTATGTGCGTTATGTGGGTGCTCCTCCCAATATATAATTCCTGTTTCATGGCATTAGAGGTATTGGACCTGCTATGAGAAGGCTGACAAATCTCTCTCGTGCTATGACTACTTCTTCCCATTTTTTAAGAATAGATGGTCCAAGAAGAAGCAAATCAAGCGGCGGGAAATGTTGGAGCAAGATTTCAGCACCCGAATCATCGTTTTGGGTCCTGATATGAAGGAGGTTCTTCCTTTCGCACCCTTAAAGAATGTATGGCCATCCCGTATGCCATGAATACGTACCAGGGCATGCAGACATAAGACCTATAAGATACTATTGGCGAGCAATAGAAAGGCAGTCTACTTACAGTACACTTTTACGCATGAGGTTTATCAGGGATGCGCATAGGGTACTCCTTGTCAAGAGGCAAGTTACATTTATCTATATTATACACATCACGACCTCGCTCCCTACCCCTAGACGAAGCATAGGTCAGTTGTTACTCATAAGACTTCAATCTTAATGTCATGGTGCTGTTTAGTATTTACGCCTCTAGCATACAGATTGATACCTTTAATTACTTTAGGAGACTTGGATAAACCACCGTGAGGACAAACGCACATTTTTTTGATGGTCTTCCTTGCATTCATAGCGCAGTTTTGAAACCAAATTTCAATTGTTCCAACATGTGGAAATAACTCATCGTGTTCCATACAAGGTCTGTCGGTCGAAAATTTATGTGCAGATTTTACGCTATCATACCACACAAGTTGTCTACACCTAGGAAAGTACCCTAAGCTTTTCTTCCAATTACTCTAGCACCATGTCCTTCCATTCCTCCCAGACCTCTTTTTAATATCCATTCTGATCTCCAATAGACCCTTACCAAAGTATACGCCTACACAGAGAGCCTCTTCTTTCACAACGCGCTACCTCCTTGCACTTGTCCACCGAGAACTTGTTACGCTCATGCCTACGTTTGCTCACCATACGCGAAATCCCTTGTCTGTCGTTTCATCGAGTCTCTCTACGCCATCGATTATCTGTGTGACTCATATATTTGTATTAGTTTATAGGACCAAAAAAATTGTTTTTTTATTTATTTATTTAATCCTGGTCTAACGACATTAGTTATATACATCGACTGTGCCCCCTCAACACGTAACGCAGATAGACGAATATCTACAAAGTAAGGTTTGTGAAATCTTGGGGTCCGAGTGTCAATGTTGGCAGAACCGCACTGTTGTCCCAATAAGGTAAAGATCGGTGCCAACAATACGTAAGGTCTGACCGGGCCACAGAACCAAGCCAGCCTGAGATTAAAGATGATGTTAACTTCCATATTGCTAACTCTATACAGAGAATACTCGGTATGCCACGCGTACATGGGGCTGGAGGCACCACGATCATTATAGAGACTCATCTGTAGTTTGAGGCTTATTTTCTAATTTGAACAATTTGGTATGGTATATAAGATACTGAATTGCTCTCTGCTGAAGAATCGCAGCTCATCTAGTCACCAAACCTCACAGAGAATTCTCTTTATATATTCACCCCGTTCATTTAATCAATCGATTCGGGCTACAAATTTAGGCATGCTTCTAACTTTCCTTACTGCCCTCGCCGCAGGCAGTACGCTTGTCGGAGCTTATCCTACGGAAGACTATGATTATGTCATTATTGGTTCAGGTCCAGGTGGTGGATCTCTTGCAGCTAACCTGGCCCTGAGCGGCGCATCGGTATTTCTGATCGAGGCTGGTGGCGATGGATCTCAAGATATCGTCCAACAAATACCTGCCCTGGCTGGTCGTGCAGCCGAAAATGCCCCAAATTCATGGCAATTCTTCGTTGAGCATTACTCGAATAGAACCCAAGCTTTTCGTGATCGCAAATATACGTATTTGCGCAATAACGGCTCTTATTATTCGGGCGTAAACCCCCCAAGCAATTCGACACCGTAAGTCCTTCTCATATCATATCCGTGGATAACATTAACAGGGTCCTGAATGATAGCTTGGGTCTCTTGTACCCTAGAGGCGCCACTCTCGGTGGCAGCTCACAAGTTAACGCGATGAACTTCGCTTGGGCACCCGATAACGAGTGGGATTATATTGCCGAGTTGACTGGTGATGACGGTTGGAGCCACGAAGCCATGCGCAAACACTTGATAGACCTGGAAAACTGCACCTATGTACCCCGCGGAACCCCAGGCCATGGTTCGGACGGTTATCTACAAGTAAGATGTTGCCCTTCCACGTGGTATTCAATCACTTGCTCACACACATCTGTTGCTTTAGAATGATATAACGGATGCTGCAGGTTTGGAGTATCCTAACGTCTTCCGATATGTACAGCAAATGTTCCACGATACCGGAGACCGCGAAGTCGAGAACGCCGACGACATGCGCGAGCTCCTTCACCGCGATATCAACAGGATAGACAACGACCGATATGAAAAAAACACCTTTTTCATCCCACCAAGGGCAATCAACCCTACTACTGGCAGCAGGAGCATGATTGCGGAGCATATCAACAATGTAGTTGCTGCCGGACATCCTCTGACCATCAGACTGCACTCGCTTGCCAGCAAGATCCTTTTCGAAGAGTGTGAGGAAGAGAAAAAGCCAAAGGCCGTTGGTGTTGAGTATCTGGTAGGCGAGGGCCTCTACTCAGCAGACTCTCGATACGACGCCTCACAGAACGCTGAGACTAGGACTGTGCGCGCGAAGAAGGAAGTTATCGTCTCAGGTGGTACCTTTAATACTCCGCAAATTCTCAAGTTAAGTGGGGTGGGCCCCCGCGCAGAATTGGAGGAGTGGGACATTCCCGTCGTAGTTGATCTTCCTGCTGTTGTAAGTCCGACCAGTCCTTGACATTTTCCATGCAATTCTTTAGTGTGGTGCTAAGCCCGCAAACAGGGAAACTACATGGATGACAACTACGAGGCGCCTGTGGTGATCCGCAGCGAGGAGCCGTTTCTCGACGTCGGCGACACCCCATGTACCATGACTTTCGACATCGAAACTGACCCCTGCTTTGCAATGTGGCGTAATAACGCATCCGGTCCCTATACCTCGATTGGTAGTGGTTTCTCTGGCACGTACCGCACCAGATCCAGCTGGGACAATGACACCGACATCTTCTGGCTCAGCTCTGCAGGCTACGCGGGCGAAGGCTTCGTCCCCGGCTATTCGAACTTCACTTCCCGTCCTGATTCGTGGGCTACCTCGGTTGTTAAAATGCAAACGGGTAACCCCTCAGGTACCGTTAAGCTTCGGTCTAGGGACCCTCGTGTCGCACCTGCTATCAACTTTAACTTTTTCTCCAAGAATAGCGACCGTGATCTTAATGCTCTTACCGAGGCTGCGCAAGTCCTTCTTGACGCCGCAACCAATGCTGGCTTCAACTACGAAGTCATCCTGCCGGAGCTCGCCAATATGAGGCAGAGTATCATGGACAACACGTTCAGCCACCATGCTGTATCCAGCTGCCGCATGGGCCGCCCCAGCGCAAACGATACTTGCGTTGACTCCAAATTCAGGGTCCATGGCGTCAAGAATCTGCGGGTGGTTGATGCTTCGGTTTTTCCCCGCGCACCAGGCGCGTTCGCTAACGGGCCCACCTTTACCATATCCCGTAAGGCGCTGAAGGATATCTTGGACGGCAATTAAATGTCTTGAGAAAAAGAGCCGAGCATAACTGTTACGGTTTTTGCTTGGCTGAGCATACACAATTTTGGGTTTTACTATTCGTATAGAAATAGGTTTGCCTGTTTCACATCTTTTGGAAAACAACACCAGCATATCAACTATACACGCTAGTCCAGCTCTACTTCGCTTCAGATACTTAGATGGATCGCAACCCCTCTTTTCGAGAGATGTGGTTCAGTTTTAGATAATTCAAACAAGTTTTTCTTCTCATATTTTGCGAGGTATACGATTTAAGGACTTTTGGATCATAAATTTTTCGGTAGAGATATTTCGAAGCATATTAATATCCACCCTAGCTCCTGATATGGCTCCATTGACCTTTGTAAGTGATATTAGTTTCAACATAAATAATTAATTACAGACAGAACGCGAGCATCGTCATCTATTGCGTCGTAGCCTGCTTTGTCATCATATATGCCGCTCTTGTATACGCTGCAATTAGCTGTTGTCTGTCAATGTATAAATTTAGACTAACTATCTTGTATGTTTATGTTTATTTTTTTTTTTTTTTTTT
>Ga0247757_10000422_pt1 | contig 35360 bp, 31 predicted proteins | sample UWRJL126311R4_FD_180929 | JGI IMG/M metagenome (GOLD analysis project Ga0247757, IMG submission 180929) | Plant litter microbial communities from Arlington Agricultural Research Station in Wisconsin, United States - UWRJ-L126-311R-4 | ecosystem: Environmental > Terrestrial > Plant litter >... | reverse complement strand
GCCGGCCTGCCATGGAATCCAACGACTATGATCTACTCCCATAGGACCGGCCAGACTAGCCCACTTGTGGCTCATGGTTTGCATTCGTAAAACTGTATGAGATCTGGGGGGGCAACGGTTATTTCGCAGAAGAACATCTTGGATGTAAACCCCCGTTTTGTTCAAATGTAAGGCAGCAAGCAAAGATGTATCTTCGGAGATCTGTGACGAGAAAGATGATGTGTAGTATCATCTACACAACGGCCTATACCTGTTGCACAACTAGACATTGTCTGCAGCTCCCTCTCGCCAGCACACCCTCAACGGAGAGGTACACAAGCATATCTCCACCACTCGGCTAACCCTTATGAACCAACAATCTACCACATTTCCCATACGCCGTCCGGTAAGACGGTTCTCATAATCCTCCAATGGCTCACAGCTCCTTCCTTATGGAATTTCTCCAATTCGCCCACGTCTCCCTTGCGCATGACCTTGCCACCTTCCTTCTCGGGTACATGACCATATTGAATCTCGTTCTCCTCCTTGGGCTCTAGGTAGCTCCTGCGTGCCAGGCTGCCCATTATATCGCTTTCCTCGGCAGCACGGAACCGCATCGCAGCCTTTCCCTGCCCACCATCATTCTTCACGCAGAAAACCACCATGTTAATAAAATCGGGGTCCCCAGGCTTCAGATCTGGGGAGGGAGGTTGGTCACGGAAAAGGCGGCAAGCCGGGAACACTGCATGGATGGTGTTCAAGACGAGGCGCGTGGAGCCCAGCGCGAGGTCACCTGCGTAGTTGATCGCCACGACGCCGTCTTCCGTCAGTAGGTCGCGCAGGCCTTGAAGGAACTCGAGTGTAAAGAGCGAAACAGGCTCAGCGCCGCCTGTGAAGACGTCGTGGATTATGAAACGGAACGAAGAAGGTTTGGATACAGAGGTGCGTGAGACGTAGGACACGGCATCGTCGATGACGGCTGTATGGTCTGGGCTGAGACCAAAGTATTTGGTAGCGTAGTAGTGGACGACTGGGTCCAGCTCCACAATCGTCGTGTTGAGACCATGTGAGATAAGAGCATTGGGCGCGGTGCCGATGCCCAAGCCTATTACGAGGGCTGCGTTGTATGCAGGCGAGTCCTGAATGGTGGGGGATACAGAGGAAGAATCATTCTCGAGTAAACGGACGGCTTCGAGGAGCACAAAGACGGAGAAGATGGTTTCGCGTTGACGTTGGCCGCGCTCATAAGCAGTAGGGGTTACAAGCCACTCACCACCGAGGAGCGAATGATCGCATCGCAGTAAACGGAAGGCAATGTCGGCATGGGATTCGAGTACGGAAACGTAGCCCGTGATTGATTCTTGGCGTGCGAGAAGCGTGAAGTTTTGAGTGGCGAACAGCGTTGCGTTTGCTTTTTGCAAGGCGAAATCGGATGGGTGGTGGGGATTTGACCATAGCGTATGGAGGATGGCCGGGAAAGCGAAGAGTATGACTCGGGACGGGGATAGGAACGCAGATATAGACCCCAGGAGCATCTGGAAACCGATCCTAGTATAGTAGATATGATTTCCTACTAGTGAAGGGAGTATGGCGCTGGTAATCTTAGAGGTAGTGGATATAGTGAAGTAAGATGCTGTAGGGAGCAGAATGTCCCCGAGCGAGCCGGGAAGGCTGAACTGGCCTATATCGATGCATTCTAGCAAATCGATGGCTGCATATATAGACAGGAAGAGCATGGGGAAATAAGTCAGTGATTCTATAATCAGAGGTCCATATTCAATGCCGAGTTGGCCGCTGTATTGGAACAAAAGGAACTGAATAACAGGCGTCCAGTATGCGATTACAGCAATATACCCGGATATAGAAGCTGGAAGATATCTCTTAATTTTCCCTCTCCCTGCCAACGCTGCGACAGCGGTTATTGTCATGGTTCTCTGGTGGTGGAGCGATGATGGTATAGAGCCATAAACTGGCGAGAGATTAAGCTGAGAAACTGGTGAAGCAATTCCCGCCATGATTAACAGAGCAGCAGCTCGACCGATATTCTTAAGCAGCGTTGAGGCAGACAGCTGTTTTATTTGTCTTTTGGCGTCTTTCGCTGCCTTGGGCTTCTTCGGTGTCTTTTGTCTCGCCGACATGGTATCGGTAAAGCGTGCTGCTTGCAAGATCCACTTGTGATGCCTTGATGCTAGCCGCTAGCCTGGGCTCCAGGGGATTTTTGAACGCAAAGTATGCTATCGACACAACGTGAAGGTTTGCGACAAGTGATAAAGTGAACAGATAACTTCTCCTCGCTACGACGGACCGCTATGCCGCGTAGTTACGCCCTAGATGATGAAAGTACAAAGAGAGATGGCAAAGAGAAAGGAACACGCGGGAAAATTAGCAAGCGGCATCTGAAATTAGCAAAGGACAACTGTTGTTGCCGCTGACCACGTTGTACTGGCGAAAATGTTTGAGGCATGGATGAAACGGCGGGCTGCAGTTCATCTCGCCGGCTACGTTTTGGTCTTAGCGCAGTGGTTAGCGGGGGAAACGGGTTGTGGCTCCAGCTGTGGCGCGGGCTGCGGCGTCATTACCAATCCTCGCCGTTAGGGGCCGTCGCACCCTCCAGTGTTCTGGTACTCTTTCCCGCTTTTGCCCCAGCAGTCCAAACGAACATGCCATACTTGATGGGCCCAGCCAGGCAGCCGCTTGCTCCCCAGACCGCCGACCATCTAACTCTTGCCACGGGCGCACACCAGAGCGATAATGCGACTGGCGGCGCAGCGCCTCGGGGGATGCGAGAAATCGACACAATTATGGGAGACAATGATATCGACCAATCTCACGAAGATCGCTCACGTAGACTGAAGGCAAAGAATAGGCGGAAACGGTACCTAGAAGTGCACCCGGAGTACTTCGACGACTATTCTCTCGAGCTCGCAGATCCTCTTCTCTACGATCATCTCATCCGCCGCTTCCAGACTGCAGCTGAACGTGAAACGGAAGGCAGGAGGAAAGGGTTTTCGGGCACCTTAACCACTGATCTTTGGCGCACCGAAGCTAAGAAGGATGCTCTCAGCAACCCAAACCCCGCTTCGCTCTTCGCCTACAGTCGTGGACCGTATGGAGAGATACGAGAAGTTGACAAAGATGAGGTTCCCATGTCCAAAGAGGAAGGGAAGACTTGGTGGGTCGACGAAATGACTCAGCGATTTCTGCGCGGTGACGACAACGACTTTGACTACAACTGCGTAGACGGAAACGACAGATATGATGACCCGGAAGAGGAGCGCGACATTCAGGATGCTTACTTTGAAAGCATGGAGTCTGACTTCGATACGGATGGTGAAGGGAAAGAAAAGGTTCTCACAGGAGAAACCGGCATTCAGGATTATTAAAGATATCGATGCTGACTGTACATGCTCATGGTAAGTACATCGTGAAACCCGGCTGAGACCTTTCCCAACAGCAACCAGACTACATGAAGTAACGGAAAGTAATGGCACGATCTCCGAGAGCGCTGAGCTCCTCTGGGGTGTATCCGTTGTGTGCTCCCTCGGCCATTTGTTTCTCACGCTTTACGTTGATTCTGCGATAACTGAACACCAAAATTAGACATGCGATGGTGCCTGCTCCGATAAATCCAAGTTCTAGCGCATGTCCAAGGGTGTAATGCGGGGCATCCTTTGCACGATAAAAGTTCGATGCCATCGCTGGGAAGAGTTAGATGATTTGGGACTCATCAGAAGAGAAACTTACCGCCCGCAAGATTTCCCATGCCGATCTGGATAGCTTGTCCCACAGCTCGCTTGGTAGAGCCAGCAAGGTCTTTTGTATCGGTTAGCTGAGGATAATTGTCAAGAAACCCAGTGTCTGCCTACTATTCGAGAGCCAGGTAATGTTACCCGGGAATGCAGGGTATATTGCGCAAGCCGCAATAAAGACTCCTGCGTAAACAACGCCTGGTGTCGTCGTTGAGATGCACATAATGAATCCAACTGCCATGAAACAGAAACAGACCAGAATGAAGGGGTGTCGCTTTCCATATCGATCGCTTGCCCAAGCTGTGCCGATGGCAAGTCCTGACGCTGTAATATAGATAGGTACTGTCAAGAGCTGTGCTGTCGAACTTGTGTAACCGAGGCCTTTTATGATCGTCGGTAGAAAAAGCGATATCCCATACAATGGGGCGACTATTCCCCAGTACACCAATATGCTAAGCCAGATTTGCCAGTCTATGAAAGCAGCTTTGACGTATCTGAGCTGAAATGTCTCATCCTGCGCAACTTGAACTTCAGCTCCTTTGCGATGGCCTTGGTATCTTAATCTGTGTATCACAAAGGCACGTTCTTCTTCCGTCAAGAATTTTGCTGTTTCGGGGAAGTCGTAGAGGGTGAAAAATGCGATAACTGCTACGACCACGGTCAATATACCTTCCAGTATGAAAATCCAGCGCCACCCCTCGTAGCCGCCAACACCATCCATCTTCGATATGCCGAATGCGAGCAATCCAGAGAAGGCTCCTGCGATTGAAGCGGCGCTAAAAAAGAGAGCCTGCCTCGTCTGTGCCTCGTGGCGACAGTACCACATGCTGATGTAGTATACGACACCAGGGAAAAGACTACTATCGTTAGATCCACTATTAACTCAGGTCTTTCATAGCATTCACCGACCCTGCTTCCGTGACTCCCAAAAATATTCGCGCAGTCAACAATCCCGAATAACCTTGAACTGTCCCCATTAATGTCATGACGACTCCCCAAGCTACCATAATACTTGGTAGCCAGATACTTGGCCGTAATTTCTTTAACAACATATTGCTAGGGACTTCAAACGCTGCGTAAGTGAAAAAGAAGGCCGTCAGGCACCAATTGTACTGAGAGGCTGTCATGCCTAGATCCTCAACCAGGCCCTCAATCTTTGCATTGCCGATGTTGCCACGGTCCAGGAATGAGAGTAGATAGAGAAGAGCTAGCATAGGAATAAGATGTAGATCCAACTTTCGTAGAATTTTCTGCTCGTTGAGGTGTGCGAAAGAGGGATTCGTGACATCGGACGTTACTGCGGCGACGTTGAGTGGGATAGTCTCAAATTTTGTGGTGGTGGGATCATTCGTCTTGGAGGTTAGACTGTCCTCGGATGGGACTTTTGATTTGTCCATGATCTTTCCAGGCGTGTCCGTTAGAAATTGAGGATAAGTGTTTCAATAAAGATAATGCAAGGCGTGACGTTCAAAGAGTAGGAGTTCGCACCGATGAGGTCAAATAAGATATCAGGGAGACGATTCTGAGTAATGGGGAAAAGAGGGAAACAAAGGCTGACCACAGGGTCCCCCGCCAGAAATAGAAACTCCAAAACCGGCCCAGTGAGCTCACTGGAGCTCCGGTATAGCAAAATGGCTTGGCATACATCTCGGTACACCGAGCCCACGTGGTCCTGATATCTTTGCCGAAGAATAATCAGTCATCTGTGCGGTAAAATTCCGTGGCCGTGGGGTGAGATGATCGGCGACAGTATTTATGCAACGCCTACGATAAACAAGATGAGTGTGTCACCTACGCACTAAAAGTATGAAGCTTCGAGTCTGCTTTCCTTACACTATGCGCATATAGTACTACAACAATCTTATATTTGGCAGCGCATCCTGCCATCTGGAACCTGTACCAAGGCGAAGAGCTTCGTGCGCATATGTAGTTGATACTCTCATTGGCGGAATACTTTCCAGAGGCGCTTGTCTGCTTGCTGCACCTCACACCTTAATAGACCTCCGTAGACATAGCTGTCAAAACATGACTTTGAGGTCGGATGATACCTCTCTTCACCCGAACTTTGCCGGCAGACTAGGAGAGCGAGCTGGGTTTGCGAAGCGGGCAAGCGCTGCCCCGTCACCGGCCTCTGGAAGTGGTCAAGAAGTAAAGTTAAACATGAATGGATGACAAGACGAGACGGGAAGGCTACTACGAGCGCCACCCACGCAGGCGGCTTACCTAGCTCCTTGTGAGCTTCCTTACTGAGCTTCGTATTTGGATAACAATGTGCTAGTTCGGCATGATTGTTCGTATAGTGGAGTTTGTGGGGTGTGAATGTGGGGTGAGAGGGGTAGAGAGCAGGCGCAAGCGAGTGGTGATGTATGTTCGGGTTACTGGATTTAGAAGGTCAATTCGGTTATGTGTAGAAGTTGGCGAAGAAAACGCCAGATATCAATAGATTATAAGTATCTGAATGTTTAAATCATAGATTCATCCTGGTGTTATTCTCGGAGAAGCTATTAGCTCAGCCACATTTCTTTCCCGTTCCTGGGATAGTACAGTAACTTCCTCTAACCCGCCGAAGAACAATGTCGAATCCTAGCGTATTACTCTGGGCTGCTGGTTGATATACAGAGAATGATAGAGTATTTAGTGAAAACTTAATGATACATTTTCTACTTTCCTGAGGATGGCAATCCTAAACACATGTATTGCAAGCGATTAACATTTGAACAAGACTTAGTAATCGACCGTCACGGACCACAAACAGATATTTTGAGATGAAATCGAGGAAATACCGAAGGAGTGAAGACTAAAAGACACCAAGCTCATTAACAATGCAAGCTTATGAACTCGTGAATGCAATTCGGTGAAAGGTATCGTTTTCTGTGCTGTGCGATAGTACTTCATGAAATACATATGCTCATAAAAAGCTATAGAGGCTAATTTTAGGGGGTATCGTTAGCATAAAGAAAGAATTGGTAACACATTGGATGATTCGCATCGATCCTAGTGGTTCCGCAGAAGCAACCTTCAACAAACATCCGTTACGGGCCCTACTGCGTCTTCGCGACGTCCATGTATTTCCCCGACGCACAAATATACCATCGCTTTCTATTCATTTCATTCAATTCACCCCCGTCACCCTTGGCCACTCTTAGTTTTGTCGCGCATATCGCATTTGTCCAGGGCTCTGGTAAACTTGAGTATTCGCTGGACCAGCCCACATTCTCCTCGCCTCCTCCCTTCCCTTAATCTCTCTCTCGTTCTGTACCGCGACGCAGCAGCAACAACACGCACTGCGTATACAGTCGCCTACTAGGCTTCCCTCCAATTTATAGGTGTGTCGTAGCCTCGTCCGCTGGATCATCGGATACAGCCACCATAGCCCGCACGATACGGCCATCATGATGCAGTGGCCGTTCGTCGATTTGTAGGAGAGCATGTCGGTGGGGTCTCGCTTCGCAGATTTCTGCGACATACGGTATGAAGTACGCCCATAGAGAATGCAAGGACAGAAGAAGCCAGTAAGACAGGTAGATATATCACCGGTACAGGAGCAGAGTGAGTGCTTCCACCCGCGCGTCGTTCCCTCGGCAGAAAGGTCCATGTTTGGGTGCGCAACTTGACCCGGCTGGTGGAGCGCAAAGTCTAAGCCATTTGGGCCGTGTGCTGAGTCTGGAGAGAAGACTGCATGGCGTGTATTATTCGTAGCTGAGAGGTTGTGTGGTGAGTAGGCCTCGTGCGCATAGGATTTGGGAGACGTTGGGGGTTGTAGGTCCGTAGGGTCTTTTTTAATAGAGCTTGGAGTGATAGGCGTTACAGGTGTTCTATGAGGTGCATAGTCGGTTTGGGTGTTGTGCGAGGCTGGGGTAGGCGGAATAGGTAGCATACTGTATTGTCCTACGTTTGTGTTCAGCGGCGACAAATTACTCAGGTTTCTCGCATGCTGAGTGTGTTGAGCAGGAGCTTGTGCGTAAATGCGTGGTGGTTCTACGACTGGCGAGACGGGCGATGATGGTAGTGCATTGGTGTGCTCGTGAGGAGACAAAGGAGAGAGTAAGGGTTTTTCTTGATAAGCTGGCGATGGGTACGGAAGTTGGGGCCGAGGCTGAGTTTGAGGATTATGCAGAGTGTAGACAGATTGGGGCCGTGGATCTATCGGAGTTGGTGGCGATTGGGGCAGTGGAGGCACATCGCTCGGCGAGGGTATATATTGAAACGCTAGGTGTTCTGCTGGTGTCTGCGCATATGAGAAGACCCGGCTACGCTGGGTATCCACGTTCGTGTTGAGCCGCGCAGTTGATTGCGATTGATAAGTATGTTGATTGACTTGCTGTGAAGTTTGCGCATCTTGTTCCGGAGGCGTCTCTAGAGGCGTCTGCCATGAAAACCTCTGATGTCGCTCGTTGTTCTGACGTTCTTGTCGATTCTGGCGATCCATACTGCGGACTTTTAGACTGATCCCTTGGTATCCTCTCTTGATCGTCCGGTAGTCCAAACACGCAGTGACGAACACAAATACCTTTTGATGCGATCCAAAATCGAAGTGTCAGTGGCCTCGAGCGGAGATACGAAGGATGCGGAGCTGTGAGATAGCAAATGTGAAGGGAGGGGTCATTGGCAGCTCACTTGGGGCTAGAGGGGCTGATATCTATGCCATTGCTGATGCATCCAAGACATGCATGCTGTAGACCAGGGAGAAAGGATCACATAAACCAGCTCTTCATTCGAGCCGCCTGGATTACACGAGAGCGATTGGCGCTCGGCAGTGATCCACTTCCAGAGGCTGCCCGACTCTTCACAATGCGGCGAAAGTGGGCTCGCGCAACGACTCCTGTTGGTCACATTTCTTCGTCTACGCAGTCGTGAGGCGCAGCAGTGGCCAATTGCTGGTGAGGACACTGTGTGACAGCGTCGTGGGATAGTCCGGTTGGAATTCCGGGCGCTTAAATTTCAGGAAGCGAACTGCAGCAGCTCGTGCACTGTTGCCCGCCCGCCAATAAGAACCCTACATCTGCAACTTACAGCCGAGTTCGTATTTAAGGAGTCGAGGGATGTGAGGCGGTCTATGATTGTCTGGCGGCGGCGGCGGCAGCAGCAGCAACCCGTTCCGGTCGTATTGCTCACATGATAGATCTACGGATGGGCAGTTGGTGCTAGCTCTGCTTATAAGCAGACGCCTTCCCAAGAATCACATATCGCGCTCGATAGCGAACACCCATGAAGTCGTTCAGAAACATCACCCGAACTGCATCATCACTCAGGCTTCATATCATAATAAATCATAGGGTGTTTGGAAGCGTGGTGAGCCACTATGTACCCCAGGTCAACACGGTTGAAGCTTCTCTCGGCAGCACAAGGTGCTTTGGTGAGCAAAGTACCAGGTGCATATACTGGACTATGGCCGGCCTTATCGTCATTCCACACTCAGCGTTTAGTACAATTTCCAGGAATATCTAGCTAGAGTAGGTCGGCTTAAACTTAAAGTTCGCATCGGGACTTGCAACAGTAATGTCTCTCAGATATATCAGGGTCTACATAGAGTAGTTATAGGAAAAAAGCTGGCATGTAACTCCACACGTGCAATATCCGTAGTAGGTCTGAGCGCCATATCTTAGTGGACGTCTTGGCCTGGCGACACATTGTGAGGAGCTGGTCAACTAATGAAAAAAGGTGGCTGAAAATGTAGCTTTGGGAGACATGGGACCTGCTTGTTACTCGTTGAATTGGATTTGGAAGTTATGATCGAGTAGAATATCGGCAGCTATGTCGCATGTTGCTGGAGTGGTAATGTATTCAGGCCTTGAAGATATGCCATATAATGCGTCCAAGCTAGATCAGGCTCCAAGAGATATAATGAACAACCCAGAGGCACTCGGTACGTTTAGCCGTGTTATGGGTGACTTAAATGGAGATTCGATTTTGTGTATGCCATAGGAATGGCCACGAAGTGCCACTGAAATCTGTGCAGGGTGATTGGTTCCTAGCCTTGCTATGCGAGAGATCCATGTTAGATATTGCTGGACTTGATAAGATCCGAACAAAGTGCTGCGAAATTCCGAGTATATAAATCCCCCCTATCGTCACCAAGTTCAAATATAGCATAAGCACAAAGGTAAGCATGAAGTATAGATGAAAACTAGAAGACGGCTGCTTAATGTCAACGGATGTACATACGCAACCATCAAGCAGCCATCTGCTTACTATGGTTGTTGAGGGTGTTGGACAACTTCTACTGGCTTTTGTCTGATTGAGCCTTGCCGCGCTCTTCTTTGTTGGCAGGGTCTGGTCGCTCGGTGGAGACGGTACCCTTAAGCTTAGCGGTTTCGGCAACGCCTTCGCCCTTCTTGCTCTTCTCCGGATCATCGTGAATATTTGAAGTATGCCTGGTATCTTCGTTTGAGACACCCTGCTGCTTTCCGGAGGTCTCATTTAACGTATGTGGTTCTTTGCGAGGATTAGGCTGCCATTGTTAGACGGGATACAACAGACTCATTTTAGAACACCAACTTTATCCCGCTGATCGGGGGAGTCGGAAGGTTCGTCGGCCTCATTGAGGTCCTTGCCCTCCTTAACGGCCTGGCTCTCGGCGATGTCAGCACGCTTAGCTGAGTTCTTCTCATCCTCTTTGTCCTTCTCAGTGCTCTCTGTGTCAGCTGATTTGGCAGAGGCGCTCTTCTCTACCTTCGCACCGCCATCCTTCTTGTTGTCTACTTTGGGCTCCATGAAATCCTTCTCTGCCTGTTCCTTCTCCGCCGGCTTCTTCTCCTGGACTTCCTCGGGCTGATTGGCCAGAGGCTCGTGGTGCTCCTCGCCGTGGCCTCCACCATGGCTTAAATCCTGATTTAGGACAAAGTACAGGCCGACGCTCGTACCGGCAACTGAAGATGCAATCCTGCACCATGCGTATTAGCGGGATTCTCTAATAGCGTATGAATGGAACCAATGCGCGTTGCAAAGGCTTGAGCAGTGGTGGGCATACGAACCATGGAAGATTGCTCTTCTTGACGTGGCTACCGTCGTGGGCAGAGGCGTATGTCCTGCGCTGTAGGGTCCGTTGCCATGGCTGGAGCTCGGCACGGCGGATGTATCTCGCCGGGCGGGCGCACTGAGCGAGCGAGGAAGCACGAAGGGTAGACGACCTTAAGAAAGACATGGTGAAGCTGTAGGGAGATCAATTGACTCGAGCAAAGAGCAATTGATGGATGGAAGGAGGCTTTCCGGAGCTGGGCAAGGTCTGACGAGGTCGGCACATAAGATCAGGCGAGGCGGCTGGGAGGTAAAGTAATCCAAACGTCAGATGGCTCGTGCGGCTAATCACGTGCACCTAAGCTAATAGATCATCGTGAGCTACGTCTAACATCTGGAATTGATGTTCAGCATATTTAATGTTTAAGAAATGCTGCGACACAGTCGTCTGGAAGATCCAGCGCCAGCAATCGATTGATTGTCTCCGTATTGAAATCGTAGACACTCAAAGCAAAGAACATAGAGGCGAACTGGATGTGCTACCGCCACAGACAACACCTACTCGAGCCCCGTGAACATCCTAACACTGGCAGGGCCACGGGTATTGTCACGTGGCTCCGCTTTGCTGCTACGGAGTGCCCGGTCAGGTGTGATTCATGTGGAGTTGGCTGGGGTGCATTTACTGTTTCGCCGACGCATGCTCCGTGCGCGTTGCTCTGCGCTGTTGGCCGTGAGCGACAAGGCAACACAGTCGATTCACTTCACGACGGCCCCTCCCTTTCCTGGCACAGCTAGGCACCGCGACCTGCCTGGCTGCCGCCTTTGTTATTTAACCCTCACACCTCCCTTACCACGTCCCGCCTGTCGCCTGTCGCCCTACCCATCGACTAAACTGTCCGCGACCCCGCCATCACGTACCCCGCCACCCGCAGCTCCTACTCGAGATAAATCTATGCAGGCTCCCTTGCTCGCATTGTAACACGCCCACGCGCATCCACCCATCATGGCACCTTCGTCGTCTTCGTCGGTACCAGCGAACCCCACGGCTTCGCATGTCGTGCAGCTGCTGCCCAAACTCAACGATGACGACCCCGATTTTCGTTTCATGGCACTGAGTGACCTGCATGATATGCTCGTTACCGGTCATGCGACCTTCCTTTCCCACGATACTTCGGCTTGTGCGAAGGCGGTCGAAGGTCTACTCAGCACCCTAGTCGACAGCAATGGCGAGGTGCAAAACCAGGCTGTCAAGTGTTTGGGCCCCTTCGTCAACAAAATTCCGGATAACATCTTATGTCCTATGATTGAAAAGCTTTCAAATTTGCAAACAAAAAACACCGTGGATCAGTCGATACCTTCCCTTGCGTTGCGCGAGGTGGTCATCTCGTTGCCGCGCCCTGTCGTTGGTGTCATGCGAAACAAGGCGGTACAGGATGCTTACAACGCTGTAAGCAAAGTGTTGATACCAAGATTGGTGGGATACAATGTTGTTTTGCCATCCCAAAAGAACCTTCCTGGCGTACCAAGGGGTATGCTACAGGATGACCTGGAAAGGGGCACCGATAGCAACGCCATTGACGTTCTGACCGAAGTCGCGCGGTGTTTTGGACCTATGTTGCAGGACGCTGAGATCAATGCATTGCAGAAAATCACGTTCGAGATTCTTGAAAATGACCGAGCAAGCTCTATGATGAAGAAAAAGTCCGTTACTGCCATTTCAACCTTGGCTGGATTCTTTTCCGATGGTCTCCTCAGCGCCTTCCTATCCCGTATCATTGAACATCTTCGAGATGTACACTTGACTCGTGGAAAACGAAGGCTATATATTACCATTCTCGGTTCCATGGCTAGGTGCATAGCACAAACTCCTATATTTATCCATGCTTACGATGTCAGGTCAATTCCCCGCAAGTTCGGGCCCTACCTCAAAACCCTAGCGCCATTCGTTTTGAACGCCTTAAGCTCTCAAGAAGCAGAGGAAGATATGGACACATCAGACGACGAAGGCGAGCGCGATCCTGAAATAGATGAGGTTCTTGAGGCTGCGCTTATCGCTCTGGAAAGCTTCCTCGCATCCTGCTCCCAGGACATGCGTGCATTCACGAATGAAACTATCGAAGCGACCACGCGTCTTCTCAAATACGATCCAAATCTTGCCCACGATGACGATGACGATGATGAGGCTATGGAAAGTGATGAGGAAGACGCCCTCGAGGATGACGATTTTGAGGAGGAAACAGGTTACGACGACGACGAAGATGCAAGCTGGAAAGTTCGACGATGTGCTGCCAAGGCCCTTTATACCTTGATATCGACACGCAGCAATGGAGATCTTCTCGACGATGGAACTTTGTATAACTCCGTGGCCCCATCCCTAATCTCTCGTTTCAAGGAACGGGAAGAGAACGTGCGGCTTGAAATCCTTTCAACACTATCCAACCTAGTTCGAAAATCTGGGGACGGTCCGAAGCCAGTAAAATTCGCAGACGAGCATCCTCAAGGTGGTACTATGATGCCACCACCCAGTCGTAAACGCCGTCGCGGTGGAAGTGATGCAAGCATGTTCGATCTCCATGGCAGTTCATCTTTAGCTTTAGGTTACGAATCCCCAGCGCGTGCCAGCACACCAGTGGTAGGCCCACGTGCAAGCCTTGCCAAACTCGCTCCAGAGATTGTGAAAGGCGTGGCGCAGCTTCTCAAACAAGCCAATTCGCCAGCATCCACAAAGCAGGCTTGCATCATTCTCCTCAAGGATATCATCATTGCGCAGCGTGGTGGCCTGGATGCGTACCTCACACAGATTGTTGATCCTATCATTGAGGCTGCAAAGACGAGTGGAGGTACTACTAGTAGTGCATCCGCGACTGCAAATAGCTTGCGCATTCAAGCTTTGCAGCTAGTTGGTGCCATCGCCGACACCCATCCATCGGCGTCTCTCCAGCCTTATCTTCCACAGATTGTGCCTTCACTGTTACTTGGAGCCCGTGATAAGTACAGCAAACTTTCGATCGAAGCATTGGCTACGACAGAGCAAGTGATGAAAGCCTTAACTCCGCCTCGCTCCGCGACGTCTGGTTCCCAAAACCAGCAGCATCTAGAACAGTTATATGAGACTCTAATCAACCGGATTGCGGCAAATGATGCGGATCTTGAAGTCCGGCGAAGTGCGATACATGTCTTTGGGGTTTTCCTTGGTAGGAGTTCCGGGACCAGCGGCTTGCTGTCCTTGCAGAAGCGAGTGGCTGGTCTCGAGCTCTTAGCTGATCGTCTCAAGAACGAGCTCACCCGACTCGCTTCTGTGCGAGCCATTGACTCTATAGCCGCTCACACAAAAGCCCAGGGTGAGTTGTCTTCAGCGTGGGTGCGTAATGTTGCGCTTGAACTAGGTGCTCAACTTCGGAAAGCTAGCCGGACACTACGTGGCTCCAGCTTGAGTGCTCTTCGTACCTTGGCTCTCAATCAAATTTCGAGAGGCCAGTTGGATAGCCAGACAAAGTCACAAGTTGTTGAGATGCTCCTGCCCCTCCTTGATGCTAACGACCTACATTTGCTTGGTCCTGCGCTTATCATTCTCGCTACATTTATCAAGGATGATGCCAAATCGGTTATGAACCCACAGTTGAATGCTGCTCTCTGCAAGGTCGTACAGGGCTCTATCAGTGGTAGTTCTCTAGAAGCCCTCCTCGCACTGGTACGCACAATTGGAGAGAAGCGTACTGGTCAAGCGCTGATGAAAGCTCTTCTCACCGAAGTTGGCATCTCGGGTCATCCTGAAGTGGTTGGCAAAGTTATCGGAAACCTTCTGGTCTATGGGGGCACTAGCCTGGGGGTCAAACTGGAGGACTTTGTGAATGAGCTCCAGACTGCAACAGACGATAAGCGTAGATGCCTTGCGCTTGTTGTCCTTGGAGAAGCAGCTCTCCGGCTGGGATCGCAATCCTCCATTGATCCACAGTTGTTCATCAAATTCTTTTCCTTCAAGTCAGAACAAGTACCCCTTTCAGCGGCTGTCGCATTAGGACGTGCTGGAGCTGGAAACGTGAGCAAGTATCTGCCCGTAATCTTGTCCACAATGGGTCAGCCATCCAGCCCGCAGTATCTTTTGCTACACTCCGTTAAAGAGATCCTCCAACAGGACAACACAGAGTCGGAAATATTACCATACGCCCCCACTTTATGGCAAAATCTCGTGGCAGCATCTCAAACTGAGGATAATAAAGCTATTGGATCAGAGTGTATCGGTAGGCTCACTATTATTGAGCCGAGCACATATCTTTCGCAGCTCCGGGTAAGTAAACATTTGTTCGCGTACTGATGCACTACTAAATGACAATAGGCCTTCCTTAGTGACCGAAAGGCTAGCGTGCGTGGAATGGTCATCTCTGCGCTACGGTACACTCTGGCCGACACTGACGAGGCCTACGACGAAGTCCTCCGACCAATCGTTGTACCGATGCTTGTTCAAATGCTCAATGAGGCCGACTTGGAGAATCGCCGTTTGGCACTTACGACCTTTAATTCTGCACTTCACAACAAGCCCGAAATTATTCTCCCAGCTCTCGACCAGCTCTTGCCACTTACTATGAAGGAGACAGAAATAAAGCCAGAGCTTATACGCGAGGTACAAATGGGTCCTTTCAAACATAAAGTTGATGATGGTCTCGAGATTCGCAAGAGCGCATACGAAACTCTGTATGCTCTACTTGAATCTGCCTTCACCAAACTCTCACCATCAGACCTTTCCGATAGCTACGACCGCGTTGTCGCTGGCATTAGTGACGAGCATGACATCCGCATTTTGTGCAATCTCATGCTTACCAAGCTCATGGTGCTTACCCCTGAGCAGACACATCCACGATTGGAAGCCATCGCTGAAAACTTCCGCGCTGTGCTCTCTTTTAAACCCAAGGACAACGCCGTGAAACAGGAACTCGAGAAGCTACAGGAAGGTTGCAAGGGTGTGCTAAAAGTATCTGTGCTGCTGAACAAGCAGATGGGTACTGAGAGCGGTGTGCAGGGTCACGACGATCCGCAGTTGAGAGTGTGGGCTTCTTATTGGGAGTGGATCACTAAGGAGCACCAGCCTGCCCTCAAGGCGGTGACCGACGAGCTAAAGGAACGGGACCGTTAGGCATCGTTACGCTTCAGGTGTAGCCAGAAAAGACGTGCATTCGTTATGAATAGTATCCGATGATTGATGAGCGAGGCATTTCTACAATATGACGTAGGGCACTGTTGCGCATAACAGTGATAGCAAGTGGCCTAGGACAACAACCAGCTCCTCAGATGATAACAATTTCCATGGGTGCGAGTTGTGATTACTTGATATGTGCAAAATCCAGATTGAATATTTCGGCCTACTTGATCAGTTCTCCCTAAAGCCTCGTGCCTATTGTCGGCTGCATATGTATGCACACAAGCTGAAGGTGCCCCTCGTTTCGGCTAAACTTGCCCTAAAATTTCGTCATCGACCATCACGGTACTATGTGCCTTTCTATACACAGCTCTTCGTCGGTGAGAGATTTTTTCTTACTTTATCAGGAATTCAGAAAACCTAGATGAGACAAAGCTATGGGACGTGCGGAGAAATCTCAAGGCCTAGCACCCCCGGCAGTACGAAAAGATACACGAGCAAAGCAAGCACGCCATATTATTAACAAAGTCGTGCCATCGATTCTGGCTTCAAATGTAAGAGCCAGAAAAGGCGCTGAGGAGAGCAATTTGATTGTCGACCCTGAACCTGTTACTACAATGTCTGCGACGAGAACTACCGATGAAGGATCTAACGAGCCAAGATACGTCAAGAGGAAAGGTCAGGGACGCCGAAAGGTCAAGGATGTTCTCGGTGGTGAGGTCTCTTCTGTTAGAATTGATCGCAGAGAAGCCCAGACGAAGACGGATCCGCCTTTCCCACAGACAATTCAGCTCGACATATCTGTACCGAAACGCAGAATTCGAATCCTGACCACTGACACCCTAAGCGTTGTCCGAATACTTACCCGCTCCTCGGTGTCCCCACGCAAGCAACCAAACGTATGCATCCTAAACATGGCCTCACCTCTCCGTCCTGGGGGTGGCGTCCTTACTGGCGCAACCTCTCAAGAGGAATACCTATGCTCACACACCACTCTTCTTCCCTCCCTTAAAGAGTCCTTTTACCGCCTCCCTGAGCTTGGTGGAATCTTTACGAGAGATGTGCTTGTGTTTCGTAACCATCTCCCTCTGTGTGATTCCAGGGGTGAACTTGGTGCAGCAGAAAGGTTCTGGGTCGATGTTATTAGTGCGGGAATGTTGCGATTCCCGGATCTAGAGGGCAGAGATGAAGAGGAAATGCGATTAGGGAGAAGTGACAGGAAGGTTGTGGAGGAGAAGATGAGAGCAGTGTTGAGAATCGCATGTGCGAGGGGTGTGAAGAGAATAGTATTAGGCGCATGGGGGTGTGGTGCATATGGAAATCCTATTCGAGATATTGCCGAAGCCTGGAAAGCAGTCATCGAGGGTGGAGGGGATGGTGAAAATAAAAGGAGAAAGGGATCTCAGACCTTGGAAAGTTGGGGAGACATCCAAGAATTTGTCTTTGCTATTTCGAATAAGAGGATGGCTAAAGACTTTGCACGGGCATATGGAGACACCATTCAGGTCGAGATTGTTTCGTCGCGCAGTTCGGATGGAAATAGTGATGATAATGAAGAAGAAGAGACAGAGATTGAGGCCAAAGAGCTCAGGGCAAAAATTGAGGAATTGGAGGGACAGGTTGACCACGTGTGGAATTCGGATCTGAGGCAAAGGATGGCAACTATCTTGGATGGTCTGCGAGCACAACTACAGGAGCATGAAGGAGCAAGAGACGAAGAGGGTGGCGCGGATAAATGCGATACAACCCATGGTGAAAACAAATACTGTGAACCCACAGAATGGTCAAGTGATGGGCAAGCACCACTTAGTAGGAAAGAGCATACAGCAGATGTGTCAGACGATGAGAACCACTTTGGTGCTTAACCTGATAGCTCACCATGCTGCCACGGAAACGGAAAAAATTGGAAACAAATACTAGATATCACTATCAATTGATCCTTACAGCCTTTTTGTCACTCCCCAACCCCGTTTACAATCCTCTTCTAACGGTCCTCGCTCGAAATGTTATACCTGACTTTTACAGTTCCTGCGAGAGGCTGTGTTAGGGCAATACCATGACAAAGAAAAAAATGAACTGTGGGTGCCAAATTTGAAACCCGAGTACTAATCTAACACCATAAGGTACATCTTCCAGTTGTAAGACCCATCTCAGCTCGGCAGCAGAGACCACGCAACGCTAATAGGTGAACTGATATTATGGAAGACGAGAAGCCACGCAATTAGTCTCGTAGCGCTTGCAGTATGTCTAACAGACACGGTTCTCTTTATAGCTAGCTCGCGTCGCACACAAAGTACTCGTCGGGCCAATGTGTAGCGAAGGTCTTGCAGATCGACCGTGTTCCCGCATATTTACCCCACACTTTTCGGGTAATGACAATCCTCCTAAATTGATTTAAAACTTGACCATGGATGGCTCGTTGAAGGGTGTGTCTGATTCATGGAATATTTTGTAACATATGATAAAAAGGTATTCGCTCTTCAGCGCTCAGGGTGTATTTAAAATGAATATAATGATCACCATTTCGGAAGTCTCATCTTAGGTTTCCTCTCCCAAGCCTTTTGAACTGTCAGCATGCGTAATTCGGCTCACCAGTTACTCGTTTCTTTGGCGCTTGCCTTCCCCATTGTCACAAACGCAGCAAAGCCTATCTATTGGCTCCTTGCCGGCGACTCTACAACAGCACCAGGTGGTGGCTGGGGCGATGCATTTCTAAGTACGACAGTGGCTACGGGGTCATCAGGTCATAATTACGGTCATAGCGGTGCAACGACAGCATCTTTCCGTGCAGGAGGTGACTGGAATCAAGTAATCAAAGACATCGCAACCTTTAAGTCCAATTATGATGTTTACGTCACCATCCAGGTACGCGGTGACTGTAGGATTCACTCATGTTACTAAGTGACTATAGTTTGGCCACAACGATCAAAAGGAAACTTCAGGCGTCAGTTTAGATCAATACCGCGCGAACTTACTCAAGTTCGCTCAGGAAGTTGATTCTGCGAGTGCAACACCCATCCTCCTAACTCCACTTACGCGCCGCAATTTTCAAGCCAATGGTAAGGTCGCTGAGAATCTCGCTACCCAGCGAAATATTACTATAGGCGTGGCAAATAGTAGCAATACCAAGTGGATTGATTTAAATATTGCAAGCGAGAACTATGTCAACGCAATTGGAAAGACTGCAGCAAGCAAGTATAATCTCGCAGCCAACGATTGGACGCACCTAAATGAATGGGGCGGGGTGGTCTTTGCAAGGATTGTGAGTGATTTGCTGGTTGGCAAATATGGAGACGCGTTCCAGCGGTACACGAAGGCCAACGCGACACTGAGTGCTTTAATCGAAGCGGGAAAGCCGGCCTAACCGTAGTTAACACGATTCCGACATGAGATCATAATTGAGTAGATTGAAATAAAACAATAATATTTACATTATCAGAGCGCTGAATCCTGTTCTCAGTAAGATTGTCTCCAACTTTAACGATCAATTGGTAGTTTGTAGCATCGTAACTCAAGGCATACGAAGATTCAACTCGATAAAAGAGTATATTTTGTCCGTAGGTTTGGGGAACAGGCATGCGGCGTCACTTCCGCACGGTGATTTAATACTAGACAAGTGTATAACATGACTGGCTGGCGCTGCATGGCTGGCGCATGTATAACTCGAGGAAAGCGCTCATAGACGAGAGGCGAATGAATCTCAATCAAAAGCACTGCTTTATTCCATCATTCACATATACTGCCTAATGGCCTTGCTAATGGGTCATCATTAGGGATTACTGAAAATCCTGAGGTTAACAACGTATCCGGCACATTGACCGTGCCGGTAACATGATTAACAGCACGCTGAATTGAACATTGCGGTCCTAGATCAGGCGTTTTCATACCATCTCACAGATATTAAAAGTCTTCGGGGATCTTGTGAGGTCTGTTGGTCAATAGTCGGGGACCTTCGACTTAAGATACGGCAGTCTGGTATTTATTAGAGCCTCTGCTTAGCAATTCAACTTCACTTACAAGATTTTCAAACAGTTGCCTGAGCTCCATTACATACTCACCTTTTTCAAGGCCCGACAAAAAGAGTTTGGATGAATATGACACGAACCACCTGTAAGATAAATACAGAAAGGTCTTCAAGGCTCCTAGCTGTTTCCTTTAGAGCATCAATCAGCAGGCAATCAGCAGGCAATCAGCAGGCAATCAGCAGGTAATCAGCAGGCAATCATATTTGCCTGAGCCTTCCTGGCTCATCATATCATGCATCTATTCATGATCAATGAGTTCCGTCTATTTCTCATTGATTAGTTTCTTCTCAACCATTTCGCATAGTGCTGTAACACGGTATACTTTCTCTAGCAGACCGTTCTAGCTTTCGTTCACAAGTTTCAAATCGGAAGTGTCCAGCGTGGAAGAGCTAACGTTATTCCACATGTGATGCTTAAAGAGCTGTCGGCAACCGTCGCAGTACACAAGTTTGCGGTCAATGCCATGGATGATGTCAAGATTATGGATTTCACCTTGAAGAGAAAAGCAGCTAGAAGGTGCTGTATGCAAATTTTGTTTTAGGCCAAAGTTCCGCGCAGTTACGCATAGCCAGGTACCACTAGAGATGGTGCGCATGGTGGTATGACCACATCCATGAACATTGAATGGCCTGAACGAACTTGCACATGTATGGGTTGCCGATGAGAGCAGTCCCGGAACGAGAAAAGAGGCTATTGAATGCATATGCACCTGACAAGACTATATGGCCTTCTTTCATTGCGGGGATTACTATCATGAATGAACAGCGAAAAGCTTACATGTACAGAGGGCCCAGGGTCTCACGTGGAACGGAAGCTCATTCCGCCGACCCGAAACTTAGCTTAGTGTTACTACTGTCGCGGGGTCAACCCCTTCTTCACCACCAAAGCTTACGAAGTTACGACCTATAACGAATCTTTCGCCTGTTTGCTCTCTGTTGCATTGCCCACTATACTTAGACTCGATTCCCGTTTCTTACTCTGCCATTTTCCTCTGCATATATCACACGACCCAATTGGCCAGATCCAAGCTCCACTCTTCAACTCTCCTACAACCACGGGCCCCTATCACACTGCTTATTGGGTCCCTAGAATATGCCGGACACAACTAAAGTCGTCCCTTTGACTTGCCATGGGCATTCGAGACCTGTACCTCATATACACTTTTCCGCATTGGCTGGCGAAGACCAGTACTACATCATTTCCGCTTGCAAGGATGGCAACCCCATGTTGCGCGATGGCTTAACGGGCGATTGGATTGGCACTTTCCTAGGGCATAAAGGAGCTGTGTGGCAGGCGAGGCTCTCCTCGGACGCGACATTGGCTGCGACTGCTTCGGCAGACTTCTCAGCGTAGGTACCACATCTAGATTGTCGATCGCTATACTAACGTCTTTGCTCCCAGCAAGGTGTGGGACACACACACGGGCGAAATGCTACACACCCTCAACCATAACCACATCGTTCGAGCGGTCGCTTTCCCGAACCAGCCGCAACCTCAGATCTTGGCCACTGGTGGTAAGGAGAAGAAGCTGCGCATATTTGACTTGACATCGACAGCAAGCTATGAGATCGGAGCTGGCGTACATGGGGATTCTATCAAGTCCATCGTCTGGGCGTCAGATCCCAATATTCTAATCACAGCGGCCGAGGATAAGAAAGTGCGGTGGTGGGATCTGCGACAACAATCAACCATAGGTGAATATGCTCTAGACGGCGTGGTGGGCACTTGTGAGTTGGATAACACCTCTCCGGATGGCGTCCTAAGCGTAGCCGCTGGGAACAGTGTCTACTTTTTCAATAGTCGTTCGCCTGCTTCACTGATCAAGAGCATCAAGACGCCATACGAACTTGCCAGCGTAGCCTTGCATAGCGGAGAGCGAAAATTCGTCACTGGCGGCAGTAATCAGAATGATACGTGGGTGAGGGTGTGGGACTTTGACGAGGAGAAGGAGCTTGAGACGAATAAAGGACACCATGGACCTATCTGGTCGGCAAGCTTCTCACCGGATGGCAAGCTATATGCAACTGGCAGTGAGGATGGTACCATAAAGTTGTGGAAGTTCACTAATGGTCCTTATGGCTTGTGGAGGTAAGCCCTGTAAAACAGTGAGCATATGCATTGTACAGCGTACACAGCCGGAGCGTTTTGTGGCTAGATAGCAACAGTTCTGGCGATAAGAAACGAAATACCACTCAAGAGTTGCATTGGCTCCTTCGATTACGACTTGCTCACTGCGCCACCAGTTTGCGCCACTTAAAGTCATTGTTCTTGCGCTATCATTCCATCAAAACTAGGCTGTCGCCTTGCTAAACATCGACTACATGACTCCGAACTCGCCTTGGCCTACTACTGATCACCAAGTCTACTGGAATCTCGTTGAGGCATGCCTATCCGATAATCCGATAATTCCCCGATTGGGTTAAACGGCAGGATCTCCATACTTACGACGACTATACAAGTGTGGGTAATGATAGGCACTATGGCATGGTGATAAGAATTCGATATCGGACCATGCTCGTGAGGTCGAGAGCCAAGGGTGGGACAGATGCGCTCATGATATTTAAAGGGTCCACCGCCGCCGAATGGTCGTTCGTGGTGCTGCCGAACGTCATTACTCCTCGCGGGCGGCGTCCTAAATCATTGTCAACTTTCTGTCTGTTGGCCGGATCTGGGCTTCAGTAAGAACAGCAGAAGCGGCTATATCAAATCACTCACCGTTTGGGGCTTCATCACTACCCGTCTTGTCCGTGCCCCACTCTTCACGTCGGCGTGCCTACTCCACCCCGCCACAGTTGTGCCCCCACCATTTCCTGTTTACAATGGCCAGCGCACTGGAGAAGGAGCCCGAGATTGCTCCCGTCGCGAGTATCGATGAAGATCAAATGGCTGCAGCAAAGCAAATGCGTGATATCGGCGCAGATTTGTATCTCGAGGTGCAACAGTATTCGAGAGAAGAGCTCGAAGCGGAGGCAAAGATTGTACTGCGGAAGATCGATTGGGTCATCATGCCCATGGTAAGTCCCAGCCCGAATGTACTCAGGTTAGGGATCCGTCCTAATAGTATCTAGATCTGCATCACGTACACGATCCAGTTTCTTGACAAATTGAGCCTTAACTATGCCAGTGCCTATGAACTGATCCCGGATCTTGGTCTCCAGGGCCAGCGCTACAGCTGGGTTGCCGCCATCTTCAATTTCGGCTACCTCTTCTGGGCACTCCCTGCAAATTATCTTATCCAGCGGTTACCTGTCTCTAAGTATACTGGCACCATGATCCTTGTTTGGGCTGTTATTCTGTTGTGCCATGTAGCAGCGAAGAACTATGGAGGTATGCTCGCGCTTCGGTTTCTATTGGGTATGTTTGAAGCAAGCATAAGCCCCGCCATCATGAACATCGTCAGCATGTTCTATACACGTAGCGAGCAGCCTTTACGTATGTGTATATTCCTTGCCTTTAACGGCATGGCAACCATGGTCGGCGCATTGCTAGGTTACGGCCTTGGCCACGCGGAAAACCACTCGCTTAGGACATGGCAGCTCATTTTTTTGGTTATCGGTCTCATCAACTTCGTCTGGGCATGGGTATTCCTCTACGTTATGCCTGATTCGCCGTCTAACGCCAAGTTCCTTACACATAAGCAACGTATCGTAGCCATCGACCGCATTGCAAAGAATATGATTGGCGTCAAGACTAAGCACTTCCAGATGAAACAAGCAGCTGAAGCCGTCATAGACGTAAAAGTCCACTGCCTCGTCCTCATCGCCATGTCCTGTGGTGTCATCAATGGCGGTGTCTCGAACTTTGCCTCTTCACTTATTAAAGGCTACGGATTTTCTGGTATCACCACGACCCTTCTGCAGCTACCAACTGGGGCTTTTGAGTTCTTTCTCGTCCCGCTATGCGGTTTAGCGGCAGGTTACTTCAAGAATGCACGTTGTTTCATCCTTGCGCTCATTTGCCTCCCACCCCTCGGCGCACTCCTTGGAATCCGACTGACACCGCTGTCTCAAAGATGGACTCTAGTCGGCTGCACGTGGCTTCAATATCTCGTCGGCGCACCCGTCATTCTTTCATGGAACCTCCTCACGACGAACATCGCAGGCCACACGAAGCGCAGCACGGCTAACGGACTGTGGTTCGTGTTTTATGCAGCGGGCAACATTGCAGGCGCAAATATCTTTTTCGCAAAGGAAGCGCCGCGATACTTCTCTGCTCTTACGGGCTTGATTACGTGCTATTGTGGGATGGTTGCCGTTTCACTCTTCCTTTGCTGGTGGATGTGGGCGGAAAACAGGCAGAGGGATAAAAAATACGGCAAGGGTGAAGATGAACGAGCTGTTCTCGATGGTTTCAAGGATCAAACGGATTTTGAGGCAAAGCATTTTAGGTATGCCCTGTAGAAATAAACTAGACTAGCTTAGATGACATATATTGGTCGTATCTTGAACTAAAGCCCTAGGAAGCTACCCGGTCGGCGACATGGAGGTTTTGGATACCTTCGATGATCCCACTTGCCTCTGATTTCCTTTGTACATCTTCGCAAGGGTCAAATCCGATACCTTCACATCCACCTCCTTCGTCGAAGTCAACATCGATAATCTCCTTGGCCACCCAATATGCGGTTCTTGCGTGCAAACTCGGTAATTTGAGTTTTCCTTGGCTCTTGCCTCCATAGATCTTACTATACCCTTCAGCCATTGCCTGGAACACAACCAACTGGTCCCTCATGTACTCGTCCACGCACCCACCATGCTCGACCTCCTTGATCAAGTCACCCATTACCTTCTTTACCAAGTGAGAGACTACTGCATCGGCTTTCCCGGCTCGAACACCCTGATCAAAGAGCCAGTCACTCCCTAGTTTGATACCAGTGGTCGTTGTAGCAACGAGTAAGAGATAATATCTTTTTTCGTGCTGCGAATCTTCGAATGTGACCTCCACGCCTGCGCTACTGCTGCCAAATATCTTGGATGCGTAGCGGTCAAAGTAAACATCCAGCTCGTCACGAAATAAGTGCTCCGAATCCGTTGGCGCAAGGATCGTGGCTTTGACACTCTCGATATCCCCTCGCTCAACGAGGTGAAAGGCGGGCAGCTTGTTCTGCAAGGGTGTAAAAGTATATGTGACGCTTCCTAACCGAGCGTTGCCCTGCGACCATCCCCTTGAATGGACTTCTGTATCAATGCGCGGAATACCAATGCGCTGCAGCATCGGCAATAAACATTGCTCCACGTACTCACAGCTCGGTGAATTAGACACATTTGTGCCACCTATGATTTTCACCTTAATTCTGTCCACCTCTCGACCCTTGCCAACAGCAAACAACATGAACGGCAACACAGCCTGAAAAATTAGATTGACGCTCCCTGGGGTATTCTGCTTGATCAGTACTTCTCCCCCCTTAGTCCAATCCCTCCTTCTCTCCTTACTAGGCTTGAACATAATTTCTTTGCTTTTGAGGCCGGCACCTGAGATTCGCGCGTTGCAAGCAGAGCCGAGCCACTGTACACTGGTCAGGTGCTGGGATTTGAGACCGCCACCGCCAGAGCGCTTGCCCCGAATGGAGGTTATATGTATTGGGGTGCTGGTCAGGGATGAAAGGGTGGTTGCGAGGCGGAGGAGCTGACCACCGCCTTCGAGGGTGGTGCCTTCGAGGTGGATGGTGCGCATTTTGTCCTAAGTAAAATTGCAAGGAAGCACAGGGTCAGGCAAGAAGAATTACGCTGTGTATAAGTGTTGTGGGGGAAACTGCTGGCAAGTATGCGACATGGCCAGTTCTTCTCTGATGGAGTGTGAGTCGAAATCGAGTGCTTGTAGAGTCACGGCTGTGGCAGTGCAGGGAGGCATCGAATCCAACGTCAATGCCGATTGCCAGACTTCTAAGCGTTGGTCTTAACCAGGTCTAGTAGGGTATGATAAAAGTTAGACCGAAGGAACGCAGCCAGAAGTTGTTCCGTCTCATGCAATATTTCAATACGCTGTTGCCCCCGTCGGCGCGTGCACGTGTTCCGACCCGACGCCGGCCGCGGCGGTTCTGTCTATTCCGTCATCTTTTCACCGAGAAGCGAGCGACTTTCGATAGCTGCCAAACCCCTCGCGCGTTCGTGTCCCAATCATCCACAAACGACATGTCGCATATCTATGCGCTCTCCTTGATTCATTTTTCCAATAGGTAAAACCATCTCTGCCGCAATTGGAGAGCCATGCGCGGCCCACTGGCCCTGTCCCCGAGGGCCTGGCATGGCGCTGGAAATGGAGCTCTCTTCGCCCAGATACAAAGCCCAATACACGCCCCCTCGCCGATCCTATCGAGAGCTCTGTCTACCGCGTCAAACTCTTTTTTTCTTGCTCGTGCGCGAGCTACACAGCAAGTGCCAGCGTGGCGCCATCTCCAACCATACCAACCAGTCAGAGCTACACGCTGCAATGACTGTCAGCACCTCGGGCGTTTGTTTTCTACTTCGAGAGCTCTGCTCGAGGAAAAAAATGTGAAAAAGAAGCTCGCACGCCCGCGAAAATCGTACAAAGATGAAATGAAAGAGAAAGGTGTCGTAAATGTCGAGGAGGTCGAAGCAGAGCACGAAGACGTTGAGTTTGTCAAGTCAGAAAGAGCAAACGCTGCCGCCCAAGTTAACCTAAGCGCAAAGCTATCCAAAGACGGAGCATCAGCGGGCAATGCGGGCGGCATGAAGGAGATATGGCGGTTGATCAAGATTGCGAAACCCGAACTCGGAACGCTTTCGTGGGCCTTCCTCTTCTTGCTTATGTCGTCGGCTGTGAGCATGTCGGTGCCCTTTTCAATCGGAAAGATCTTGGATATCGCGACCCAGCCAGAGGGCTCCAAAGAGTTGCTGTTTGGACTGGACATCACCACCTTCTATATTGCCTTGGCTGGCGTACTGGCAACAGGCGCAGCCTGCAATTTTGGACGTATCATCATTCTCCGCATCGTAGGCGAGCGTATTGTTGCTCGTCTTCGATCACAACTCTACCGCAAAACCTTTGTTCAAAACGCCGAGTTTTTCGACGCAAATAGGGTCGGTGACCTCATTTCTCGTCTTGGTTCAGATACTATCATCGTTGGCAAAGCTATCACGCAGAATTTGTCTGATGGTCTCCGCTCTATTGTTGCCGGCGCTGCGGGCTTTGCTATGATGGGCTGGGTTAGCTTGAAGCTTACGGGTATCCTGGCCATCATTGGGCCTCCTGTGGCCATCTGTGCTTTCGTTGCAGGACGACAGTTGCGCAATCTCAGCCGAAAGATCCAAAAGAATCTTGGTACCTTGACCAAAGTCGCCGAAGAACGATTAGGCAACGTCCGAACAGCGCAGGCATTTGCTGGGGAGGTCCAAGAAGCAGGACGTTACAATCGCCAGATCAAGAGAATATTTGCTCTAGGGAAAAAGGAAGCCATTGTAGCCGCGACCTTCTTTGGAACGACTGGGTTGATGGGTAACCTGACGGTTATAGCTGTTCTCTATGTCGGAGGAGGCATGGTCAAGTCTGGTGCCATCTCTATTGGTGAGCTCTCGTCCTTCCTGATGTATACTGCATATGCAGGCTCTAGTATGGTAGGCCTTTCCGGCTTCTGGGGTGAGATGATGAAAGGCGTCGGAGCAGCCAGTCGCTTGTTTGAGTTACAAGACCGAAACCCCACACTCTCGCCAACCAAAGGACTGCCCGTCAAATCTGCCAGAGGGCCGATTGAGTTCAAAGGCGTGTCCTTCAGTTATCCAACTCGGCCTGCTGTAAATATATTCAAGGATCTCAACTTCCGAATCGATCAAGGCACAAACATTGCCGTTGTGGCTCCCAGTGGCGCTGGAAAGTCTACCGTAGCCAGCCTGCTCCTACGTTTCTACGTCCCAACCGAGGGGACCATTACTATTGACGGCCGCGACATCACGAAATTGAACGCAAAGCAACTGCGAAGGAAGATAGGCTACGTTGGCCAAGAACCTGTCTTGTTCTCGGGGACGATTGCAGAAAATATCGCGTACGGTGTACCCAATGCAACACGTGCTGAGATTATTGCGGCCGCCCGGAAAGCTAACTGCGAATTCATTAGCGACTTTGTAAGTGGAAATCTTTCCAGATGTTCTCTTGCTAACGAGTGACAGCCTGACGGTCTCGAAACACACGTAGGTGCACGTGGGACACAGCTTTCAGGAGGGCAGAAACAACGTATCGCCATCGCACGAGCCCTCATCAAGAACCCGGACATACTTATTTTAGATGAAGCTACAAGCGCCTTGGATGCCGAATCAGAAACTCTTGTCAACCAAGCACTAGGCAAACTTTTGCAGGAGAAGAACACTACCATTAGCATCGCGCATCGTCTCTCGACCATTAAGCGATCGGATCGCATCATTTGTATCAGCGCGGATGGAAAAGTGGCTGAAGAGGGAACCTACGAAGAACTATCCTCCAACCCTAACGGAGCTTTCAACAAATTGATGGAGTGGCAGCTAAGCGGTAGCGAGGCGAAAATACAAGTGTCTAACCCGCGACCAACAGAAGAAGAAGAGATCGAACGGGAGCTAGATGCAGCCGCAGATGAGGAGGCCGAAGAGGCCAGGAAGAAGATGTAGCGTACGACGCTGTGACACGCGGGCTACAAGCGAGGCAGGCGGTCATCATAGCACCAATGTCTAAGGTTCGACATGAATGTTGCTCCGTTTTACGCAACATGGGATGGAACAGTTCTGCAATAATGGCAGGCTCAAGATTAGACGATACCGTGCTGATCCGTCCTGCAAGCTGAAACTAATACTGGGATAGGAGCGGTATGGAATTCAAACCGCATATTGACTTGTGAGGACAGCCTATCTGTCTAAATGCATACTAGCGCGGGAGGTTCCAGCACGGCGTTTTGAAGGTTACCGCAAATGATAATAGAGCATAGGCAGCTGTTGTCAAGTTGCCACTGTATATTAGATGATATTCCCGTCGTTTCGATACCAAGCAACTTCTCACCCATCCATACAACATGTAGCCCTACATCCTGTGTTACTGGCTTGGAACCATGATGCTGTCCTGCAAACAAGAAGTAGTTTTGATACGCAACGAACCTGACAAGGGTGGTTGCGCAGGAAGTGGTTTACTCAGCCACCATCACAAAGCATCACATCATCAGCTGAGCCTGCAGACCACTGCGCGACAAAGGCAATTTGTAGCCCGAGGAGCCGACGGCGAGGGCAAGTGGGCTGGATTCGCTGGGTGCACAAGCAGATGGCGCGAGTCGCATTGTCAGCAACATGGATTGACGTCATGGCAGCTCCAGACGCGATCCATGTGCGTAATAGAGACGGAATCAACAGGGCTAGTCACCATTGTGCCACGGTCTACGATACAAATAGCGAGCATCAGACATTCAGGGGAGGCATCCACCCGCGTCCATACATGTCCAGCTCGGCATCACGCACAGCCCGCGGTCTCATCCGAAGCTCAACGGCATCTGGCGCAGTAGTGCAACGCAGAACAGCGGCAGGGATCCGAATTGCGCAGTTCCACTCGACAAGGCTAAGCATGGAATCGAAGAAAGTAGAAGAGCTGAAGGCGGTGGGCAACCGCGAGAACAAGCCGCCCAAGCACGAGATGGTTGTGTTCAAGGGGCTGATGAGCGAGAAGAGAGCATTTGGAGACTTTAGGACAGTGCTGCACACGGGCCTGTATTCGCAGATTGTGGCCATGGAGGTACCTGTGGGTGGGGAGATTGGCGATGAGGTAGGTTCAGACTGCCCCGTGTTTCGTAGACACCAAAGCTGCCTACGTCGTGGATGGCTTTGCAGCAGCTGGATTCGAAGTTGCTAGACGGGATGCAGTGCTGATACAGAAGTTCCAGGTGCACACGGTCGATCAGATCCTCCTCTTCACATCAGGAAAAGGTCTCGCGACGGTGGCGGGCAAAGACCAGGAAGTGAATGCGGGCGATGTCGTCGTCGTGCCAGCTGGCACGCAGCACCAGTTTGTGACGAGGGGAGATCAGCCACTGGAGCTGATTACAGTGTATTCGCCGGCCGAGCATGATCCGAAGACGGTGCACAAGACAAAGGAGGAAGGGGACAAGGCGGAGGATGAGGGTAGGGACGAGGCGCCCGAGTGGAGTCAGGCAAGCAAGAAGGACAACGAGGCGAAGGGACTGGTGAGGGAGAGTGGGAAGTACGACTGAGCGCCACTGTTTCTCTTTTCCCTTGTTTGCATTGCTGCGGGACATGATATCCAACTAGCAACTACAAAAAATGCACAAACATGTTCTAATGTTGGATGTGGCAATCTGAGGACAGCATGGCGAGATTTGGATAACCAGTGGGTGCATCTGATAAGGCCGGCTCAGCTCAGCTTAGCCCAACCCCACCCCGCCCCACCCCACCATACGAAGAGGAAACGGGAGGGGATTCGATGTACCGAAGCTGAGAACCGCAGCGGGCGGGCGCGGCCACTGTGGCCTGGGACCGGCCTGGGACTGGGCCCTTGGCATCAGCGCCCTGGCCTGCCCTGCCCACGTACCGATGATGACTCCAGCCAGTGCCAGTAGTGCCAGTAGTGCCAGCGGCAGTTGCTGATCAAATAATCAAATCATCAGATAGCAAGCTGTGCAGCCCGTGCTTTTGCAAAGGCATCGAGTTGCCCGATCGATAATCCCTGATGCGTGCATGCTGCCATTGCTCGGTGTGGGCTGGCTGGTATGCGGAGAGGGACGGAGAGGGGGAGAGGGCGGGAGAGAGGGAGGGCGAGGTTGCTCGATTGCTCGATTGCTCGATTGCTCGATTGCCAGGACCTGCTGTGTAAAGGATTGCAAAGCGGGAAAACGAAGGCAAAAGACAAGACAGCAACACACTTCTCCGCCGTCGCGCGGACCCGGCCTCCACTGCGTATTCGGCTTCTTCTCTGCCCACCGTTTGGCTAGCGAGCCTCCGGTGCGCTGCCACAGCTCGTCATAGCCGCTCCGTCTCCGTCTCCGCCTCTCTGCCCTCACGCCAACACCACGCCCCTGCCTCTCTAAAGACTCGCCATTTTCCTCAATTTCGTCTGCACACTGTCGTCCCTGCGCTTCCTACCTCGACACGGGCGGCTGTCACTCCTTCGCGCCCCCGCCCTGCTTCGTCACGGTAAGTTTTGGCCCTGCCTACGCCGGTACCGCGCCGCCTCGCCATCTGATAAAAATTCCTCTTGTTATCTGATTCACCGCTCGGTCCGAGCGCTTACACAAGCACACGATGCCCCTGCCCGACTTTCTGCCATGGCCGCCGACTTGCTGCCATTGAACGCCCGCCATTAGCTATTGCTTGATCAACGCTTGCTAACCGACATGTCCCGTCAGCCCCCGTCTTTGTTGCGCATTCAAAACCACCCTCCCGCCGCTCCTGCTGTCGCTTCGTCGCCCCACCCAGAACAATGGCTCCCAACCTCACCACCGCCCTTCCCGACAACCCCTCTGACCCTGTCCACCTGCCTGAGCTGGCCCTGAAGCCCTCACACCCCGAGCATCCCTCGCCGAGGTCGTCAGCCGCCTCGATGACATGGAGCAACACAAGCAGCGACGAGTCCGAGGCCCCGCTGACCCCAACCTCTGAGCCCGAGCGCCAGATGGAGGAAATTGTCGACAAGCTCAACGACCTACCCGCCGCCAGCGTTAACTTCTCTGAACCCACCCGCCCACGACGCGCTTCCACCACACTCATCTCAGACCATCCTTCCGACATCCGGAGGATATTAGGCGATGGCGAGACGGCTACCAAGCTCATCAGCCAATGCTGCGGCGGTGGATGCTGTCTTCTCAAGACGCTGCCTCCTGACACAACCTCCCCTTCCTTCAGACCCGTTGTCCTCCCAGACAATCGTGCTTTTCGAAGCTTGAATCTACGCCTGGGGCCGTTAGGACTTGACAGCGAGCTCACTGACACCACTCCCCTCCCTGCTGTGAACATGTCTTTCGAAGCCATTCCCTCCACCCAGCCTAAACACACTACCGAGGTATATAGGGATCCTCCAAAGTTTGTGCAACCGCACCCCCCATATGACGTCTACTCCGCGCCGCTATACCATGCACGCGAATTGACCAAACCGGGCGCGGAGAAGCGGACGTTCCACTTTGACCTCGACGTAACCGACTATCCCGATGAGGGAGGCGTTGATTTCAAGGTTGGAGGAGCCATTGGTATTTGCCCGCCAAATTCGCAGGAAATCGTAGATGAACTCTTCGATGTTCTTTGCATCCCCAAGTTCGTCCGGGACAAATCAGTAACACTCAAAACCAACGGCGGCCGCTGGCCGACCATCTGGGGAGACGATCGACCACGCGAGCTCGTCACGACGCGCCGCGAACTACTGACGTGGTGTGTGGATGTGCAGTCTTTTCCACCCACCAAGAATCTCATTCGTGTTCTCGCCGAGTATGCCGATGCCCTCAACGAGAAAAAGATCCTCATGTACCTATGTTCTGCACAGGGACAGGCAGGCTTTTGCGATCTCCGAACCTCGTCCCACCTCACCATAGCTCAGCTCCTGTATGCTTTCCCCTCCTCCAAGCCGCCGCTACCCGCCCTTCTCTCCGTCCTCAACCAACTCATGCCGCGCTTCTACTCGCTCTCAAACGATCCCCACATCTCATCCGCTCGCCCTGGGCTTCCCGGAAATCGCCGTCTTGTCGAAATGGCTGTCACCATTCACGAGACTCCAGATTGGCATGCCCAGGATGGAAACCGCACGGGCGTGGGTAGCGGTTTTATGGAGCGTCTGGCGCAGAAATTCATCAGCGCCGAGAATGAGGGTATTGATCCTCGTGGTATTCTTGACCTGCGCGTTCCCATGTTTCGTGGGTTGATGGCCAATCCGCTATCACGCCAATTCGGCGGCGATGGCCCCATGGTACTCATCGGTGCAGGTGTTGGCATGGCTCCGTTCCGTGGGTTTATCCTCAATCGGCTAAAGAATGCCAACTGTGCCAACAAGATATGGCTCATTCAGGGAGTGCGAGACTCCATGCTCGACGAAATATACTCGGGCGAGTTGGGAGACCACGAACGTGAGATCAAGAAGGTCGTCCAGAGTCGCAAGGTTCGTGCTGGCCAGAGCGAAGCCAAATACGTGCAGGATGAAGTCCGCATGCAGGCTGACATTGTCTGGTTTGTCATCAACGCTTTGGACGGTCGCATTTTTGTATGTGGCAGCAGTAAGGGTATGGGTGAGGGTGTGGAAAAGGCTCTTGTCGAAGTAGCCATGCAAAAGAGTGGCATCGACGAAGCAGAAGCTCGGGAATTCTGGGCAAAAAAGAAGGAAGATGGACAGTACATTGCGGTATGTGTTCCTTCGAGTCGTTTTTAACGCTGTGCGCCTTGCTGACATGACACAGGAAACATGGTAAACCGTACTATCTTCTTCATCCACATCATTTATCCCATTGAATTTTTCCATGCCATCTACGCATTTTCTTGCATTCGTCATTCACAATTCATCTTTCATGCGTAGATACCTTGCTCGTTACATTGGCCATTAGAAAGGAGTTTTTGACATCGGTATCTTTGTTACCTAGGGAGCATGGGAAAAAAAGCTCGGTAGACTGCATCATGCTCAGGCACACCCAAAATGTTGGACATACATCGTTGTGGTTGTCTTGTGTTGCTTGTTGCTGCTTTTAGGGTGTTCGTTGGGATGTAGCCGCTATGGGTTCATGTATATACGCTTATTAATCCCGTATGCAACGCACATCTCGAACACATAACATGGCGTTCTTGGAGGAGTAGGCAAGACAGTTTCTACTAGCTTTTAGTTCTAGCCCATTTTTCCTCACTGCATGGTTGATGGCCTTGCTATGATAAGTGGGATATTTTATCACGAATTATAAATTTGGAGAAATAGTTCATATTTCTGAGCTTATAGGAGACCTTTTGATGAAACACTAGTCATTTGAGTTTCTCGTCGTCCTTGTGTCTCGAAGTTCACACCTCGTTTCATAGAAGCGATATGGAATAAACCAACAGGTCTAGCTTTTTCGTCCTAATCTGTTGACATTGTTGTAATTCACATACATGTCACTGACCATCCGCCCAGTCTCTTCGGGGGGGCCCATGACGGCAGCATAAAAAAAACGGAAATATGATACTGGATACCACTGTCAGAGGGCCCTTGTCTCTTTTCGTTTTCTTTTTCGTTTCCGCAAGAAGCAGCATATATACACATTCACAAAAACCTGCACCGCGCCTTGAAAATACATGAAACATACCAATACTTGTCATCGAAGTTCTCCATTTTCGGTGCACTACGCATTGGCTCCTCGCCCACATCACGCTTAGCGGTCTCCAAGTCCAAACATAGTTAGATGGTCCATGTGTCACCACATATCTGCAGTCTTATAGTATAGCACGGATGACTAGAGGCAATGGCCGTTGGCACAAGAGCATTCGCCACGTACGAAGAAGCTCCTCTTCAAAGTTAAATGCCAGTATAAGATTACCCAAGTACGTCATAGCAATCCCCGGTTCACAAGTATTACCGTTGGTAATAGTCACGCTGCTGATGAAGTCAGAGCAACTCTGCACCACGTGACAAATGGGAGTGAAAGGGGGGGGCGCACCGAGAGGTTTGGTGGTGTCTCTACTGTTTAAAAGTGGGAATGGGTTTGCACCGACAAAGGCAAATCAGGTCGCCCTGGTTCGGAAGCAGCTGCCAATCCGGTGTACGCCATTAATCAGGCGAGAAGGAAGGAGACGTCCTATCCCAGCTTACGTTGAATCACACCAACCCACACCTATCGAGGCCCGGCGCCACCCGGTTCAACTGTTTTGCCCCGCACGATTCAACGATGGTTCTCGGTTCACGGTACCATAGCTCGTTCCAGGCCTCCCTCGGAAGCGAATCAGATGACGATACAGGTCGTTACGCGGAGAATTGGTTTCATAGACAACATTGGATGCCTCGAGAAGAGCAAAGAGATGAGATTTCGATACAGACTCGTTGGGTTCAAAAAACTGTGCGGTGAAAATTAATCGGAGAGAGTGAGCGAATGCTGGCGATTGGAGAAGGTGAGTGCGCTTGGTGGAAGATGTGGACTGACGGGGATGAAGTAGCTATGATGAGATGGGGATAGATCTCCCGGCGGAGAATTGACGAAAACCAACCATGGGTTCAACGAGGTGTTCACTCACAGATCCGTGTACATCATGAAGATGATGTAAAACACTATGTGACAGAAAGTCAGCAGAAAGTGATACAGTATTTAGGTGGCCTCTAGTTAGGTAATTTACAGGTTTGCAGACATTGGCATGCTGGTCTAGCATAGCACCTCAATTCTGAATGGCATCAAAAACGCTTTTGTGGGCTGTTAGATTATTAGCGGGCCAAGTCATGACAAGAAAACGAAAATGGACAATGGTTATAAAGCCCCTGGTAAGCTCTCATAGCCTCAGCACAAGATGCTATGCATGCCTTAGGTGTTCCTTGACATGGAGCTTTTCGAGAAGTAGGTTTCTCTAGAGTAAGAACTTAGTTCAGCCTGCTCCGTGTAATTATATTCTA
>Ga0247757_10000421_pt1 | contig 35382 bp, 31 predicted proteins | sample UWRJL126311R4_FD_180929 | JGI IMG/M metagenome (GOLD analysis project Ga0247757, IMG submission 180929) | Plant litter microbial communities from Arlington Agricultural Research Station in Wisconsin, United States - UWRJ-L126-311R-4 | ecosystem: Environmental > Terrestrial > Plant litter >... | reverse complement strand
CCCGACCCGGATCGATGTGGCCCTCGCGACCGCGGCTAGGCATCGAGTGCCCGCAGAGCAAGATCGCGAAGCCGAATTCGGCCACGCGCTCGTCGAGCAAGGCCTGCAGTGTCTGGTGGTAGGGCCGATAGATGCGCACCAAGCGGCGCTCGAGCTCCGCGAATGGCAGCGGCCGCAGCAGCGCGGGGCGATTGTCGGTGGTGACGCGCCAGATCACGCCGTGCGGTGCGGAGCGTGCGCTGCCGCCTTCGACGGTCAGCGGATCGACGTCGGTCTCGGCGCGATTGAGATCACACACGTAGCGGCTGACGTGGGACACGAGCAGCGTTGCGCCGACGTCGGGCGCATCGACGTACAAGTCGTCGACGAACAGATCCGCGTCGCGCCCGAGCGATTGCGTGGGGGCGATCAGCGTGGCCATCGACTCCGGATCCACGCTGAGCCCTGCGTGGGGAACCTCGACGACTACCGGCGTGCGAGCGGCTCGAGGTTCATGGACGGAGAAAAACACCGCTGTTTTGTAGCACAGTTGTTACGATCAGGTCAGGTGGTTTCGCGGCGCGTCTGCGCGGCCCGCTCGCGCGTGCGGCCGCTCATGCGCGCGGATGCGAGCGGCGATGGGCGTTTCGCACGTGGTCACCGCTGACATGCGTGTAGATTTCGGTGGTCGTCACGCTGGCGTGCCCGAGCATGGTTTGCACGCTGCGCAGGTCGGCACCGCCGGTCAGCAGGTGAGTGGCAAACGAGTGCCGCAGCTGGTGCGGATAGACCGGGCCGCGGATGCCGATGCCGCGCGCGTAGCGGCCGACGATCTTCCAGAACCCCTGACGGGTCAGCGCACCCCCGCGGGGCGACGGAAACAGTACGTCCGGGCCCGCTTTGCGCGCGCGCGGCGCGGCGCGGGCGCCGGTCGCGTTCGGCTCGGCGCGCGCGCCGGTCGCGTTCGGCTCGGCGCGCGCGCTCAAGTACGCCTGAACATGGTCCAAGGTGACGCTGCCGAGCGGCACCAGCCGCCGCTTGCCGCCTTTGCCAAAGGCCGAAACGATGCCGCGCTTCAAATCCACGTCACCGGCGGTTAGCCCCACCAGTTCGCTGACACGCAGGCCGGCCGCGTAGGTCACGCTCAGCATGGCGCGATCGCGGAGGCCTCGTAGCGTGGACACATCGGGCGCCTGCAAGAGCCGCAGCACTTCGGCCTCGCTCAGGGTGCGCGGGAGGCGACGCCCGAAGCGCGGCCGGGCCGAGAGCTCGGTCGGGTCGGCGCTGAGCACCCCCTCGCGCAACAAGAACTTCATCAGGCCGCGGACGGCGGACAGGTGACGCGCGGCGCTGCGAGCGCCCAGGCCGTCGTGCGCGAGCCGACTGAGCCAGCCGCTGATCGCACCCAGATCTACCGCTTCCGCCCGGTCGATCCCTGATTCTTCGGCAAATGCGAGCAGCTTGTTCAGATCGCGCCCGTACGCTTCCAACGTGCGCGGCGAGAGCGCGCGCTCCACGCGCAGGTGGTTCAGGTAGGCTTCGACCAGGCCATCCAGCGTCACGCCGGGCAGGGTAACCCCGCGCGCCGCTGCGGGCGAATTTAGCTCACTGAGCGCGAGCGGCCGCGACCAAGCTGCGCAGGCGCGCCTCGGGCTGATCTTCGCGCATTAGCGCCTCGCCGATCAAGGCGGCGTCCGCGGGCGAAGCGGCGACGCGCTGCACGTCCTCCGGTCGGGCAATGCCCGAGAGGTGCACGCGAGTGGCCGCTGCCGGCAGCGCGCCGAGCATGCGGGCCGGGCGGTCCGCGTCCATCACCAAGGTGTCGAGATCGCGCGCGTTCACGCCGATCAGCGTGGCGCCCGCGTCGACGGCCATCTTCGACTCTTCGTCGGTGACGACTTCGACGAACGGCTCGAGTTTACGCTCACGCGCGGCGCGCGTGAGTTGGCCGAGCCGCGCCTCGGTCAGGCAGCGCACGATCAACAGCACGGCATCCGCACCGTAGGCCACGGCGGCGTCGAGTTGGCTCTCGTCGATCACGAACTCTTTGCACAAGAGCGGCAGCTCACAGGCCGCGCGGGCTTCGGCCAAGTGCGCGAACTCGCCGTCGAAGAAGCGCGTGTCGCACAGCACGCTGATCATGCTCGCGCCGCCGCGTTGATAAGCGCGCGCGCGGTCGCCGACTGACAGCGCGGTCGACAGCGCGCCCGCGGAGGGCGAACGAAACTTGATCTCGGCGATCAATTGCAGATTACCGGCCGTGCGCTGCAGCGAGAACGCGCGCGGCCCGGGCGAGGTCGGCAGTTGGCGCGCGCGCAGGGCGGGCAATTCGCTCTGCTTTTGCTCGAGAATACGGCCGAGTACTCCGGACACGGCGGTGACGGGGGCGCTCATGGCCGCCTCAAGCCGCCGGCTCGGCGCGACGCGCGCTCGCGGCGCGCCGTAAGCTCTGCAGCGACTCTGCCGCGGCGCCCGACTCGAGCGCCGCGCGAGCGCGTTCGGTCGCGGCTTTGGGCTCGATGCCGAGTGCCACCACCAGCGCAGCGGCGGCGTTGAGCAAGATAGCGTCGCGCGCGGGGTGCGCCTGGTTCTTCAAGATCGCTTCTAGCACGCGGGCGTTGTGCGCCGGATCGGCGCCCGCGATCGCGCCTTCGGCGCTGCGCGGCAAGCCGAAGTCTTCGGGGCTCATCGTGAACTCCCGCACGCTGCCGCCGAACACTTCACTGATGCGCGTGGGCGCGAACGGACTCATCTCGTCCAAGCCGTCTTCACTGCGCACGACCCAGGCGCGCGTGGAGCCGAGCTCCGCCAAAGCAGAGGCGAGCGCGGGGCGGATCGTCTCGTCGAATGCGCCGACCAATTGGTGGGTGGCGCCCGCGGGGTTGGCGAGCGGACCGAGGCAATTGAACAGCGTGCGCACCCCGAGCTCACGTCGCACGGGCATCACGTGGCGCATCGCGGGGTGATGGGCTTGCGCGAACAAAAACGCGATCTTCGCTTCGGCCAACACTTCGGCCTGACGTGCGCCGGGGACGTCCAAGGGAATGCCCATCGCTTCCAGCACGTCCGCGCTGCCCGCACGGCTGGTGGCCGCGCGGTTGCCGTGTTTGGCGACCGGCACCCCTGCCGCGGACGCAATCAGCGCCGCACCAGTCGACAAATTCAGCGTGCCCTGGCCGTCACCGCCGGTGCCGCACGTGTCGAGCAACACGCTGAAGTCATGACCGACGGGAACCATCACGGCGCGCATCGCGCTCGCGGCCGCGGCGATCACCGCACCGGTCTCGTTGCCGGTATTGCGCAACGAAATCAGAAAGCCGGCCATGCTCGCCGGGCTCCACGCACCCGCGAAGATCGCGTCGAACACGCGGCGCACGGTCGCCGCCGAGAGCCCGCCGGGCGCGCTCATCTCCGCAAAAACGTCGCTAAATTTCGGAATTTCAGCGCTCACAGCGAGCCGAGCCAGTTCTCGATCAGGCGTAAGCCGTGATCGGTGAGGATTGATTCGGGATGAAACTGCACGCCTTCGACCGCGAATTTTCGATGTCGAAGGGCCATGATTTCGCCCTTTTTCGTGCGCGCGGTCACCTCCAACGCCGGGGGGAAGCTTTGCTCTTCCACGATCAGCGAGTGGTAGCGGGTGGCCTCGAAGGGCGAGGGGAGCCCTTGGAAGATGGTGCGGCCGTCGTGCTCGATGCCGGAGGTCTTGCCGTGCATCAGCTCCGGAGCACGGATCACTTTGCCGCCAAAGGCTTGGCCAATCGCCTGGTGACCGAGGCACACGCCGAAGATAGGCAAGGTCCCTGACAACTGCTCGATCACGGAAAGAGTGATGCCCGCGTCGTCCGGGTCACCCGGGCCGGGCGATAGCAGCACACCCGCCGGCTTCGCCTCGCGGATTTGCTCGACCGTGACTCGGTCGTTCAAGTGCACCTCGCACTCGCCACCGAGCGTCTCGATGTACTGGACCAGATTGTACGTAAAGGAGTCGTAGTTATCGACGACCACGACGCGCTTTTTCACGGGCGGAAGCGTTGCACTCACGCTTCGTTCGGTCAATGATTTGCGGGCCGCGATCTCCCGTGCAGCGCCAAAGCTTTAGTGTGAGTGGCCTACGTTTGCCGGCCGCGCGGGGCCGGTGATCGACGTTGTGCACTGACGCTTGATTTCAAGCTTGCCCACATTGAAGCGGGCCGCTAGTGTGCCGGCCGGTCGCCAGCCGGGCGGGACAGCCTTTTTCACGCTCATTTCGAGCAAAGTCCCGGCATTCTGTGACGAGTTTCCGATGGAAGATAAGAAGCCAAAGATCGATCTGAAGTCACGCCTCGGAAAGAAGACCGTCAGCACACCAGCCGTCGGTTCGATTCCGCCACCCGCCGGAGTTGCCATCCCGAAGCCTTCGGTGCCGGTGGCCAACCCCAGCCGCGTCCCTGCGCCTCCGTTTGCGCAGGCCCCTCAGCAGGTCGCGGCCGCCTCGGTGTTACCGCGGGTCGACGCATCGAATCCGTACGGCGCCATGGCGCCCTCGGCGGCCCCCGTCCGAGTCGCACCTCAGTCGATCACGATCGAGATGAGTGACGAGTTCGTCGCCGCCCAAAAGTCGGGCCGGACGAAGATCCTCGTTTTGAGCTTGGTCACGGCGGCCATCGGCGCCGGCCTCGGCTTTGCGGGCGGCGGCATCAGCGAGCGCAATAAGGCCGCTGACGCGGCCGTTATCGGCGCGGGTGAGCTTTCGAAGAAGGTCGAAGACACCACGAAGAAGGCCAACGAACTCGCCGACATCCTCAAATCAGCGAAAGAGAAGCTCAGTAAAGCGACTTTCCCTGAAGAAGAAGTGTCGAAGCTCGGCGCCATCAATCTCCCGTTCACCGCGGCAGATTTGAGCGGCAAGGGCATCGGCCGCTTCAATGGCGCAACCCTATCCATGCTGATCGACTTCTCGACCATCGTGGACGAGGTGAACGATCAAAAAGAGAAGCTCCAGAACGTCATGTCCGGCAACAAGAAGGCCGTGCAAGACTTCCTGGCCGGTCAGTCCAAGCCGCAGGTTCGCTGGTCGGTCGTGGTCGGCAACGGCCCGGGCGGCCCGTGGGGCACCATGCAGCCCGTGCCCACGCCCTTCTTCGCCAAGGACGGCGACAAGCCCAAGTGGCCGGACGACATCCGCATCCCCGTGGGCGACAAGCAAGCGGTGCTGAAGCGCTACAACAGCGGCAACCCCGTGAGTGAGGACGGCCTGTTCATCCCGATCGACCCGGCATCCCAAACCTCGGTTTGCTCGAACAGCGTCGTGACCACGCTTCGTCGTGAGCTCGGCGACCTCGAGGAAGTCTTGCGCGGGAACAAGAATCCGGGTGAAGAGAAGACGGGTTTGCTGGAGTCCGGCGAGCAGCTCGGCAAGAAGCTCAAGCAAATCGGCGCCGCGACGCCCTGAGTCGCGCTCCTGGAGCAAGCAAAGTTCGGCCAGTGGAGTTCGCTCCCCTGGCCGAACTGCTTTTGTCGTGGTCTGGATCGATCGGAAGCGTTAGTCGGTAGCGGGTCGCGCTCAGGCGGCCGTAATCCTAGACGCCGACCGGGGCAGCACCGACTCGGGCGCGACCACCCGGCTGATCTCGACTTTGACTACGCGGCGCTCGTCGGCTTCGCGGACCACGAAATCCAGACCGAAGGCGCGCAGGCTGGCGCCGGGCTCCGGGACCCGGCCGAGTTCGGCCACGACGAAGCCGGCGAGCGTGTGGTAATCGCCGTCCTCGGGCAGGTCGGCGCCCAGGTAGCGGCTCAGATCGCTGATCGAGACGCTGGCATCAACCATCATCTTGCCGTCGCCCACGTCGACGATCGGGGCCTCTTCGACGTCGTGCTCGTCGCGGATATCGCCCACGATTTCCTCGAGCAAATCTTCGAGGGTGATGATGCCGCTGAAGCCGCCGAACTCGTCGATCACCACCGCCATGTGGTGGCGGCGCGAACGCATGTCCTTGAGCACGCTGGTCGCCAGTTGGCTTTCGGGGACGAACACCACCGGTTGGCGCAGCAGGGACTCGATGCGCACGTCGCTCGGTTTGCCGAGTGACGCGTGGCGCAGCAAATCTTTCGCGTGCAAGATGCCAACCACGTTGTCGATCGTGTCCTTGTAGATCGGGTAGCGCGAGTGCTCGCTCTCCACGATCAGCTTGAACAGCGCTTCGATCGGGGTGCCGATGTCGAACGCGGTCACCTGCGGGCGTGGGATCATCAGCTCGCCCGCGGTGGCGTCGCCGAAATCCAGCACGTTGCGAATCATTTCCGATTGATCGTGGCCCAGGGAGCCATTCAGCTCACCCTCGTTCACGATCAGCTCGACCTCGGTCTCGGTGACACCCGGGGCGGGCGCCGGGGCCGGGCTGACCCAGCTGCCCACGACGCGGCCGGCCCAAGCGATGGGCGCCGCGATCGGAGCGGCCAGCCACTCCAGGGGGCGGAGCACCTGGAGGAGGAGGGGCGCGGTGGTGTCGGCGCTGCGAGCTACGAGGCCGCGGGCGATCTCACTCGGCAAGGCGTAGGCGAAGAGCGCGATCATGGCCGCCGCGACGGGTAGCCAATTCCCGAGCCATTCTGGCAGCTGACGGCCGACGAGCAGGGCGCTCACCGCAATTCCGATCGTGCGGATCACGAGCCAACGGGCCTCGATCACCGGTCCGGATTCGAGGTAGCGGTCGAGGGCGCGCTGCGAGCCGCCCTCGAGCGTGTCGCGCAGGGCAGCACGGCGTGCGGCGGAGAGCGTCGTGATCGCCCAGCTTGCGGCGGCCGAGACCGCGGCGAAGGCGGCCGGCAACACGGCGATCAGCAGGTGGAGTATTCGTGATGGTGGAGCAGGATCCAATTTCGTGCGGTGCGTATCGCACCCGCCTCCTACGGATCACTTAGCGGACCCACCCCAGGGGACGCAACCCGTGCCGGCGCTGACCGACCCTGGACCATGGCCGAAGTGAGCCCTCCCCGAGCCGTCGATCCGGCCGCCCAGTCAGTCCGCAGACCCCCAACGGATAACCCAAAGAGAATCAGCGCTTCAGTATCTTTTCGCAGCCTGCTGCTGAAGCCTCCGGCGGGCCTAGTTTCGGCTCACGGGCCTGTCGTGCGCCACGCGCACCCGCAGATTGCACAATCGCGCCCGGAACCCGCCCCCGACCACCCTCAGACGCGCCCTCGCCGCGGGCCGGAAGACGCTCCGGACCCTGAACCGGACCGCCTGCCCGAGGCGGCCCTCGACCCGCTGTTTTGCCAACTGGCAATGAATCAAGCGCAGACGCTGTCCGTCCAACTCAATCCAGCGTCGTCGCTCGCGCCGTCGGCATTGCCGCTGCGCGGTGATCTGCAGCATCTACTGAACGGTCTCGCGCGACGCACCGCGTGGGGTGGTGACCGCCGCAAAGGCAGCGCACGCATCGAGCTGTCCGAGGGCGCATTGGCCGGCGCGACCCTGGTGGTGCACGCCGAGCAGCGCTCGGTCAGCGTCGAACTGGAGCTACCCCAAGGGTTGAGCGCGCCCGGCTGGCAACAGCGCATCGCCGACCGCCTCGAAGCCCGCGGCTTCTCCGCGCGGGTCCAAGTCGGTTGAGACGTCTAGAACCGAACCCCGTGCCCCGTGCCCGGGCCTCCGGACGCACCTCACGGTTGCGCTGGGTTCCGCACTCGGACGCCGAAGGCTGAGACGGTCACGTCGGAATGCGTGACCATCCAAAAACCGCTCGTCGGTCCTAGTCCGTTGGCTGACGCATGCCCCGCACCACGCGAAATTCGCCGGGGGTGCGTTCGTGGCCGAGCGCGATCAGCTCGCCTGAACTCGTGAACCAGGCCGCGGTCTCGAGCAGCGGGGCCGAGGAGGGGGCGATGAAGTCGGCGAGCTCGATGGTTTGCCCGAGCCGGGCTCGTCGCTCGCCGGTCTCGTTCAGGGTGCCACTGGGCAAGGCTCGGCGCGCCGCTTCTGCAGTCGCGAGCAACGGCAGAGCCGGATCGAGCGGCCAGGGGGCGGCGTCCGCGAGCTCGAAGCGCCCGCTGGCCAAGCGGCGTAGCGCGGACAAATGCGCGGGTAACCCGAGCGACTGGCCCAAATCGCGCGCCAACGCGCGAACGTAATAGCCCTTCGAGGCTTCCACCTCGACCACCAGCTCGTGCTCGCTGCGCGAAATCAGCCGCAGCTCTTCGACCTGGACCTCGCGCTCGGCAAGCTCCGGCGCTTGGCCCGCGCGCGCGAGCGCATACGAGCGGCGACCGTCGACTTTGATCGCGCTCACCGCGGGCGGGATCTGTAGGCGGCGCGCCCTTTCACCGGCCAGGGCGGCGTCGATCGCCGACTCGGTGAGTTGCTCGGGGCGGACGGCTTGCTCTTCGGTCGTCTGGCCGTCGGCATCGAGCGTGTCCGTGGCGCGCCCGAAGCAGACGGTCGCGCGGTAGCGCTTCCGGTCACGGGTCAGGAAGCCGCTCAGTTTGGTGGCTTCGCCAAACAAAAGCAGAAGCACGCCGGTCGCCATGGGATCGAGCGTGCCGGCGTGACCCACTTCGCGAGTACCAAAAATGCGCCGCGCTTGGGCCACGACGTCGTGGCTCGTGGCCTTACCGGGTTTGTCGACGACGAGAACGCCGTCTGCTTTCAACCGAACCACACGCTCCGGCGTTCGCGCAGGCCGCTATCGAGCATGGCCTGAATCGAGCTACGGACGCGCTCGGACAAGCGCCCGACCAGCACGTGGTCGTCCGCGGCCTCCGGGCCATAGTTGTCCAAGTTGATCGGCTCGCCGAAGCGGATGCGCCACTTGGTCGGCGCGGGCAAGAGCCCGGCCGGGCCGAGGAACGGGAAGGTGGGCGTGATGGGGAAGTAGGGCAGGCCCACGAGCTCGGTCAGCCCTTCCAGGCGATACAAAAGCGGGCTCGACTCTTCCGCGCCGATGATCGCGCAGGGCACGATTGGCGCGCGCATGCGCAGGCACAGCCGAATGTAGCCACCGCGCCCGAAACGCTGCAGCCGATAGCGTTCTTGGAACAGCTTCTTGATGCCGTGCACGCCTTCCGGGAAGACGCCGACGATGCTCTCTTTTTCGAGTAGGCGTTCCGCGTTTTCTGGACACGCGCGCACCGCGCCGATGCGGTTCATGAACACTCCCGCGAACGGCAGGTAGTACACGAAATCTTCCGCCAGCCAGCGTAGATCGCGCTTTTGCTTGTGCTCGATGCGCAGCGCGGCGCGCAGCATCAAGCCGTCGAGCGGCAAAGCCCCCGAGTGATTGGCGACGACGATGCAGCGACCCTCGGCCGGCACGTGGTCGATGCCTTCCACCGTGGTTCGGAAGTAGCTCCGGTACAGGAACTCGACGACCGGCTTCACGCGCTGCTCGAAGCTTGGATCGAGGCCGAAATCGTCGAACTCTTCGGAGCGGCTGCGCATCGCGGAGCGGCCCCATTTGCGGGAAATGAAGTCCTCGACCGGCGGGAGCGCGGGTTCTACGGGTACGGGCGGCGCGGAGTCGGTGCGCGCCAGCGAGCCACGTCGCTCGGACACCGGATCGGCGCCGTCGGCTTCGCCTTCCGTCGGGGCGTCGCTGAAGTGACGCTGACGGATCAAACCGTCGAGGCGCGCCTCGAGCGCGCGAATTTGCGCTTCGACATCGCCGATCTTGTGCTCGGGCGGGGTGGGCGGAGGGGCGCTCTCGAACGTCTCGCGGTACTGCGTGGTGAGCGGCACGACGCGCGCGCCGATGCCCAGCTCGAACGCCTCTTCCGAGGCGATGTCCGTATCGCCCAGGCCAGCGGCGTCGACCGCGCTGCGCTCGTCGAGCACGCTCGCTGGCGTGAACGAGGGCCCGAACTGGGGCGGCGGCGGCGCATGCGTGCGGTGCTCGGCCGGGCGCGGTTCGGAGGGCGCGCGATTGCGACCGGTGCGGCGCGCCTTGCGCTTCGGGTTCGAGGGACCGTTTTGATCCGCGCGGGCGAGGGGCGGACGCGGGGCGTCGCGTTTGTCGCGCTTTTCGTTGCGGTCGGCCTTGGCCGGGCGCGGCCTCGAGGGTTGGCTTGCGCTGGCATCGCGCTTGGGCCGTTTGTCCTTCCTTTTCACGCGGGCGTCTCCGAAAGCAACTTCACGTCGCGAAGGTGTTGAGCGTTAGCATAGTCGATCAATGCTTCGCGGCTGGTGTAGAGGGGCTCGAAACCGAGCTCTTTGCGAGCGCGCGCACCGTCGGCCACGCAGATGTACTGCAGGTAATCGAAGAAGGCCGGCGGGGCTTCGGCCAATTGCGTGAGCCAGAGCGCGGTGGTCAGGCCCGAGGCCAGCGAGCGCGGCAGCGGCAACGTGGTGCGACCCGCGAGCTTGATCACGGTGCGCAAGGGCAACACGCCTTCACCCACGATGTTGAACACGCCCGGCACGTCTTCCAGCGTGGCCAAGCGCAGTGCGCGCACTGCATCGGCCTCGTGCACGAATTGCCACAGCGGGTCGAAGCCGAGCACGGTCGGCGTGAGCCGATGGCTCAAGTAGCGGGTGACGAAGTTGTCGACCGTCGGACCGAGCATGGGCGCGATACGCAGCACGGTGGCGATTCGACCTTGCCCCGGCCGACCAAAGCGCAAAACCTCATTTTCCGCCTCCATCTTGTCGGCGAAGAACGACTCGGTGCGGCGCGCGCGGAGCGGGTGCTTTTCCGAGAGGTAATTGGGGTTGGTCGGATGCGCGCCGTACAGCAGGGTTTGGCTGCGCATCACGATCTTGTGCACTTTCGTGCGCCGGCAAGCGTTCAGCACGTGCATCGTGCCGACGCTCTCCAGCTCGTGGGCAAAAGCGGTGGAGTGCGTGGGCGAGTCGAGGAACGCGAGATGCACCACGACGTCGACCGCCTCCGCCGACAAAATCTCGGCCATGCGCTCTTCGGCCAAGCCCTCGGTCAGGCTGACGTTGTACACGCGCGACTTGCTGCCCACCGTGGTGGGCGCTTCGGTGTCCAAACACACGATCGAGCGGACATTGGGATCTTCTTCCAATAACCCGATCAAGTTACTGCCGAGAAATTGTGCGGCGCCCGTGATTGCGACGACGCGACGTTTCGCGGGCAGCGCGCCCAAACCGCCGCGTTCGGCAAGCGTCAGCGAGTGCGAAGATGTAAGCGAGTTACTCACCCGCCACTCCTGGGAGACAGTGTCTGTGGTTCATCCGGTGCCCGCAAAGTAGTCGAAATGCCCGCGATTCCTAGAGTGCATCGACTGAAAAGGATCTTCGCCGCGCCGAGGCTCGAGTCATCGCTCTAGCTGCGGAAATTGCAAGGAGTTTCCTGTTCAGGGTGGGGCATGTGAATTACACTCGAGTGCTGATGGCCCAAGCCTCGATTGTCGCTGGCTCCATGCTCGGGCCGTATTTATTGGGCGATCGCCTCGGTCTCGGCGGGATGGCCGAGGTGTATGTAGCGCATCGCGCCGGCCCGCGCGGCTTTGCCAAGCGTTTCGCCGTCAAACGCATCTTGCCCGAGCTGGCGCAAGACGCCCGCTTCGTGGCCATGTTCTGCGACGAAGCGCGCATTTGCGCCGCGCTTTGTCACCCCAACATCGTGCAGGTGGTGGACTTCGGCGAGGCCCATGGCGAGCTGTTCATGGCCATGGAGTTCGTGGACGGCGTGTCCCTGGCGCGCCTACTGCGCTCGGTGTCCGCCCGCCGGGAGCGCTTCCCGCGTGCGGTTGCTTTGCATATCGCGCACGAAGTGCTGCGTGGGCTCGCCTTCGCCCACGCGGCCGTGGACGAACACGGTCGGCCGCTCGGCATCGTGCATCGCGATGTTTCGCCGGGCAACGTGCTGATCGGCCGCGCGGGCGAAATCAAGCTGGGTGATTTCGGCATCGTGCGCAGTGAGTTCGTCGATCGGCGCACGTACCCGGGCGAGTTGAAGGGCAAGGTCGGCTACATGTCGCCCGAGCAGGTGATGGGCACGGAGGTCGATCCGCGCAGCGACCTGTTCACGGTCGGCATCATCCTGGTGGAGATGCTGCTCGCGCGACCGCTTTTTTCTGGCCAAAACGAATTCGAGATCCTAACCAACATCTACGAGGCGAACCTCAGCACACTCGACCGCCACGCGGACGGGCTGCCGGAGGTCGTGCTCGCCACGTTGCGCAAAGCGCTCTCGCGCGACCCCGCCGATCGTTTTCAAAACGCGGTGGAGTTTGCCGGCGCGCTGCGCGACATCGCGGCCGCGCTCGACCTGCACTTGGGCGACGGGGAGATCGCCCCCTGGCTATCGGGTTTGGGCATTTTGCCGTCGCGCAGTGGAACTCACGAACGCCTCGCGCAAGCCCAAGCCGAGCGAGCCTTGGTCGAGAGCTCGCGCCTCACCACCGAGCCGGTTCCAGCCCCGTCCGCGGGGCAGTCGGGGGAGCGTGCGGCGCAGCCGGCGCCTCCACCGCCGCGTGCCCCGCGCTTCGGTGAGCCGCTGACCCGCTTGTCTTCGTGGCGTAGCGCGCTCGACCGCATGACCTTGCCGGCCGTGCTGCACGCCGTGGCCGCCCGTCGAGAAACGGGCGTGCTCGTGGCGCGCTACGAGGGCCGCGAAAAACACTTCTACTTCTTCGAGGGCGAGCTGCGCGCGGCGCGTTCGACCGAGCATAGCGAGCTGCTCGGCGCGCGCTTGTTGCACGCGGGCCGCATCACCGAGCGTGATTTGACGGATGCCCTGACCGTCTGCAAACAGACCCACCGCTCGCTCGGTGAAGAGCTGGTGGCGCGCGGCATCGTGCGCGAGAGCACGCTTTTGCGCGAATTGGTCGAACAGGTCGAGGCGCGCTTCACCGAGCTGTTCGCTTGGAGCGACGGCACGCTCTGGTTCGTGCCCGGCGTGCGCGAGCTGCAGCTCGAGGTCAAAGCCGAGGCGTTGCTGCCCGCGCTGGTGACCCACGCGATCCGCGAAGCGTACACGGAAGACGAAATCGCGCTCTGGTTTGCGCGCGCCAGCAAGCTGCCCGTCACGCGCGGCCAGGCGCGCCGCGTGGACCCGACCAAGCTCGGACTATCCCTCGCCGAACGCCGCGCCTTGGAACGCGCAGCGAAAGCCAGCTCGATCGAAAGCTTGGTCAAGGAGCTCTCGGCCGAACGCGTGGCCACGCCACGCGAGACGCTGTTCGGGCTGTTCGTGGGCGTGAGCATCGGCATCGTCGCCGTGCCCGGTTGGCGGTAGCCGGCCGCGCGCTGCGCGGTGCGAACGTTCACAGGGGATTGGGGGTCGCGCTGGGCGTCGCATCACGCGCCGTACATCCTCACTGCGCAGCGCTTCGAGCCCACGCCTCATCACGGTCAACAGATCGCCCTTCGGCTCCGCGTGACTGAGCAACGCCCGCACCTCCTCGAGTAGCACTCTAAACTCATCGTCCGCGGTATTCGAGTGTGGACGCAGCGCGCACAGCACCGACAGCTGCAGCTCTCCCTTCGCGACGCGTGGAAATGCTTCAGGGTAATCCCCGCATACTCGCGCCGCAGCGATACGTCGGCCTGCTGACGATTTACAGAACCCCAACGCCTCCGTGCAATACGCGAATAACGACGAATAGCCGAGCGCCATACAAAGCCCTCGCCGATCGAGCTCGGCCAAGTGCGCAAGCAGTTCCGAAAGGCAATCCTGCTCGCGCCTCACGAGGCCCGAAAGAGCCGCCAAGAATTGGTCGTCGCCGAGCCCACCCAAGCGATAGCGATCGTTCATTCCTCCCCGATACCACGGTGATTTTACCGCTCCCACGCGGACGGTGAAGCCATTTTTAGCCGCAAAATGAGTTTCGACTCGGTCAGTGTGTCGATCGCCTCAGCACGCCGGAACCAAGCGCGTCCACGCGAGAGATCTCGTGTCACTCACCGGAGTCAGCGCGCCCCCTCCAAATACACGTCTACAAAAAAGCGACGACGCGAACTCGAAAATCAAGCCGACCCCCGACGAATGGGTAGCGTTCGACACGCTGCGGATACCCGGACGGTGCAACGCCGGTCTTCGTCGTGGCCACCGCGCGCACTCCAAAACAAACTGCCGCAACGCGCGGCGCGGAGCGCGTCACGCCACTCCCGACATCGGGAGCGTTCGCCTCCGATTCTGGCGGAGTCGGGCTGCGGAGCGAGAGTGGGCGATCGGGATCCCGCACTGCACCTCGTGGGGCGCCGCGTTGCCATCGTAAGAGATCGAGAGGGGTGCGCCGCCAGGGCGCTCAGATCGGCCAGGTTCCAGGTGCGGCTAATGACGCGCAGTGCAACTAATTTTGCGGCGTCGCCAGGGTGAAATGCACAACGTGAAACGCGTGCAACCGAGTCTGGTCGTTTTCGAAACACAAAAAGGTCTCCGCTCCGGGTTCACGCTGGACGTGCGTCCGCGCCCCCGCCGGAACAAGAAGTTGCGAAGGTGAGACCCTTCAATCCTGCTTGTCGGCAAGCAGCGGCGAAGGGGGGACCCTTCAATCCTGCTTGTCGGCAAGCAGCGGCGAAGGGGGGACCCTTCAATCCTGCTTGTCGGCAAGCAGCGGCGAAGGGGGGCCGCCTTCAATCCTGCTTGTCGGCAAGCAGCGGCGAAGGGGGACCGCCTTCTATCCTGCTTGCCGGCAAGCAGCTCGGAACCGGGTGCCGTCAAAATCTGCTTGCTGGCAAACAGCTGCGGAGGGGATTCCCGTTCGCCCTGTTTGCCGGCAAATAGTTCTGAACCCGTTATCGTTCGAAGCTGACTGCCGGCAAAGGATTGACCTGCCCGGGCACGAGCATGGCAATCACGGGCCAAGCGACACCAGGAACGACGCGGAGCGACCTGAGCCCCACCCGAGGCATCCATTCCTCGCTTCGTGACGAAGCGTTCCGCCGGGGCCGCGTCCTAGCGACGGGTCGAGGGCGGCGCGGAGGGGCCGGGGACCGAGGAGCGGCGACTGCTGCTCGCGGAGGGGGGATTGAGCGTGCGCACGGAGGCCGAGGGCGAGGACTCGGGCGCTTCGTCTTCGAGCAGATCTTTGAGCGTCTTCAGTTCGACGGGCTTGAACAGCGTCGGACAAGCGCAGTTTTTCAGGTATTCGGCCTCGGCGCGGCCGAGTGCGCCGCCGGTCACGAACACGAAGCGCGAGGCCAACTCGGGCCGGCGCGTCGAGATCCGCGCGTGCAACGTGTCCCCATTGCGGCCGGGCAGGAACACGTCGCACAGCACCAAGTCGGGCAGGTAGTTCGGATCCATCAGCTGCGCTTCGGCTTCGGAAGCGGCGGCCGCGGTGCGCACGGTGTGCGGCTTGAGCGCGCGGCGCATGGAGCGCGCGAATACCGGATCGTCGTCGATCAAGAATACCTGACGCGGCCGCGGCCGCTGCATGTGGCGCTGCTTCGTGGCGCGTACGGGCACGAGTGGGATGAGCCCGCTGTCCTCTTGAACGCGCGTGAGCAACACGCGAAACGACGCGCCGCCGCCCGCGCGGTCGTGGACCTCGATGTGCCCACCGTGGGCGGCCACGACGTCACTGCAGATCTTGAGGCCGAGACCGGTGCCCTGACCGCGTTGCTTGGTCGTGTAAAACGGCCGGAAAATATGCTGAATCGCGCCGGAGGGCACGCCCGGGCCGTTGTCCTCGACGATCAACGCCAGTTGCTCGCCGTGCGCGCTGACGCGCACCCAAACCTTGGGCTCGGCGTTGACTTCAGCCGCGTCGGCGGCGTTGAACACCAGGTTCAGCACCACTTGGCCGAGGCTGTCACGTCGGCCCACCGTGTACACGGTGCTGTCGATGTCCTGCGTGATGGTGATGCCGCGTCGCTCCAAGTGCGGCATGGCGATCGCGAGTGATTCGCGCACGACCGTGGCCAGATCGATGCACTCGGGGGAGATCTCGCGGCGCGACACCAAGGACAGTTGTTCGACGGTATCGCGAATGCGCGCCACCGCGGTTTGAATGTCGGAAGAGACCTCACCGAGCTCGCGGATCGCGCCCGACATGTTCGGATCGGCCGCGTCGGACAACTCGCTGACTTGTTCGACCAAGCGCCCGAGCTCTTCTTGCTGCAGGAGCATGGCGCCCGCGGGACCGCGCAGCTCGTGCGCGACGCTGGCCGTGAGCAGGCCGAGGCTCGCCATGCGGCTGGCTTCGGCGAGCTCGTCATTGCTGGGCACGGGCGTATCGCGGGCCTGTTCGCGCGCGAGGGCAAGCGCGACCAAATTCGCGATAGTGGCCGAGAAGCGCTGCGCTTCTTCGTCCACGCGCGCGGCATCGTCGAACAGCAGCACGAACACACCGTGCGCGACGTTGCCCAACAGCACGGGGATGGCGAGCGCGGTGCGCGCGCCGAGGGCGAGGATCTCACCCGCGTCGTCGATGCCTTCGCGGTCGCCGCCCAGATCGGCGAGCAGCACCGCACGCCGCGTGCTCAGCGCGCGTTGCGCGATCGTGCTGAGCGCGCGCCGCAGCACGAACAGCTCGGGGCCACCGCGACCACCGAGCCCGCTCTCGGCGATCGACGCGAGCGTCGGTTCGACGATGAACGCGGCCGCGGCGCGGGCGCGCATCGTTTCGAGCAACACCTCCAGTGAGTCGCCTAGTAGGCCACCACTCGATTCGCTAGCCAGACGGCTCGACAGGCTGTGGAGCGCGTCTAAGCGTTGCAGACGCAGGAGCGGATTCATATTTAGGGTTAGCGCTAAGCCCGTTGCAGAAAGCCCCTCAAAACCAGCCTTCTGAACATAGGGCTTTTTCCAAGCGAAAGCCAAGCGGAGACCGCCGGCAAGACTTCTTGACTAGGGCGCGATGTAGGCGCGCGTAGGCGCGGCGCGCGAAACGTGCGCGGCGACGCGGCTAGGTCGCGGTTCCCGTGACGTCGTAGCGAAGGACAGGGTAGGGGGCGAAATCACTCACAATCTGAAAGCCGGCACGTTCGAACACGCTGAACGGGCCCAGCCACAGCTCGGCCGGCCCTGCTTGCTCCGAGCGCCGGGGGAAGGCCTCGATCGCGCGCGCGCCGCGAGCCTGGGCGATGGCGATGGCCTCCCGGACCAACGCCTGGGCCACGCCGCGGCGCCGGAATTCTTCGTCGACCAGCAGGCAACCGATGGTGAGTACGCCGTCGCGCGCGCCCGAGAGCGCGGGCAGGCCGCGGTACAAACGCTGATCATAGAGCTTCGGCACCCGCTCGGCCGGAACGAGCTTCAGCCAGCCCACGGCCTGCCCCGCGTGCAGAGCGACCACGCCCCGGAGCTCTGCTTCGGCCGTGGCGATGCTCTCGCTGAATGCGTTGCGATTCAGCTCCGGTGCGTGAAACAGGCGATCGAGCCACGCGTTCTTGTCACCGGTGAAGTGCCAGTACTGGCAATGACAGGGCGTGCCGCTGCGCTCGAACAGCGACAGCAACGCGGCCGCGTGCGCTGCACCCGCGGCCGTTACTTCGAGCTCTAGTTCGGATCCCGAGTTCACGCGCTGCTGCTAGCCGGGAGGCAGTGCCGGGCCGCCCGGTGCCGTGAGCCGCTCGACCGCGGCCGCCAGCGTGAACAGCCGCTCTTCTTCGAATGCGGGGGCGAGCAATTGCAGACCGACCGGGAGCGCGGGCAACGTGGCGGTGGCCTCGGTCATGGCACACGGGACACTGAGCCCGGCGATGCCCGCGAGGCTTGCGGGCAAGGTGTAAATATCGGCCAAATACATGGCCAGCGGGTTGTCGGCCTTTTCTCCGAACTTGAACGCGGGGCTCGGGCTCGTGGGCGCGGCGATGGCATCGACCTTCTCGAACGCACGATCGAAGTCTTGCTTGATCAAGGTGCGCGCCTTCTGCGCTTTGCGGTAGTAAGCGTCGTAATAGCCCGAGCTCAGCACGTACGTGCCGAGCAAAATGCGGCGCTTCACCTCGGGGCCGAAGCCCGCGTTGCGCGTCTTGCCGTACAGCGTCTGCAAGTCGGCGCGCGGCGGCTCGACGCGCAAGCCGAAACGCACGCCGTCGAAACGGGCGAGGTTGGACGAGGCCTCGGCGGTCGCCACGATGTAGTAGGTGGCGATGCCGTGCTTCGTGTGCGGCAAGGCGACCGGGTGCACCGAGCAGCCTTCGCTTTCGAGTGCGCGAATCGCGGCCTTCACGCTGGCGGCGACGGCGGGCTCCAAGCCCTCACCGAAGTACTCTTCGGGGATGCCGATCCGTAGCCCTTTGACCGGGCGGTCACAGGCGGCTTCGTAGTTGCCGACGGGCACGTCCGCGCAGGTGGAGTCGTGGCCATCGGCACCCGAAATCACTTCCAGCAAGCGCGCCGCGCTGCGCGCATCACGCGCGAACGGACCGACCTGATCCAAGCTCGAAGCAAACGCGACCAAGCCGTAGCGCGAAACGCGCCCGTAGCTCGGCTTGACGCCCACGATGCCGCACAGCGCGGCCGGCTGACGGATCGAGCCGCCCGTGTCGCTGCCGAGCGAGCCCGCGGCCATGCCCGCCGCGACGGCCACGGCGCTGCCGCCGCTGGAGCCCCCCGCGGTGCGCGTCGGATCCCAGGGGTTTTTCATGGGGCCGAACGCGCTGTTCTCGCCCGACGAGCCCATCGCGAATTCGTCCATGTTCGTCTTGCCGACGAGCACGGCATCGGCCGCGCGCAAGCGAGCAACGACGGTCGCGTCGTACGGCGGGCGCCAACCGGTCTCCGCGCCGGAGCCACCCGTGCCTTCGGCGTTGCGCTTGGTGAGGATCTTCGAGGCGCACGTGGTGGGCGCGTCGGCGGTGCACAGTGCGTCTTTGATCGCGATCGGCACGCCGCTCAGTTTGCCGAGCGTCGCGCCGCTCGCGCGTTTGCGATCGACCGCGGCGGCCGCCGCCAGCGCGGCCTCGCGCGAGACATGTAAAAATGCGTGCAAGCCGCTTTGCGCTTCCATGCGCGAAAGCGCGCGCTCGGTCAGCGCGACCGCGGTAATTTCGCCGTTTTTCACCTTGTCGGCTTGTACGGGGATCGGCAAATCGAGGATCTCGCTCATTCGTCGACGAACGCCGGAACGGCGAACCCTCCACCCGCGCTGCGCGGCGCTTCGGCCAGCGCCACTTCGTTGGCTAGGCTCGGCACGACCGTGTCTGGCCGCAGCGGAGCACCGAGCACAGCGACCTGAGTGGTTTCGGAGACCGACGCGGTGTCGAGCTCGCTCAGCGAGTTCACGTATTCGAGGATGTTGCCGAGGTCCTTCTGCATGCGATCGATTTCGCTGTCCCCGAGCTCGAGTCGCGCGAGTTTGGCGACGTGTAGAACCGTTTCACGAGTAATGGCCATGATGAGCGGCGCGGAGGCTAGCATCATGGGCCGCCTTCTGCATCGACGTGAGCGCACGGATTCGACTATCGTCCGTGCCATGTTCGAGCCAAATCCGCTGGCAGGCCGAGCGCCGGGCACCCGCGAGTCTCAGGGTGGGGGACCGCCGCCCGGAGGCTACGGCCCGCCCGGAGGTTACGGCCCGCCCGGAGGCTACGGCCCGCCCGGAGGCTACGGCCCGCCCGGAGGTTACGGCCCACCGGGAGGCTACGGCCCGCGCGGGTCGGGTGGTGGCGATGGAGGGCTGCCCGCGCCCCCTCCCGCCAAACCGATCACGGGCTCCGCTGCGACGATGGCCATGCATGCGCTGACCATCGATCCCCGAACCGGGCTGCCGCGCGGCGAGAAGCCGCCCGCGAGCACGATGGCCGTCGTGGCCTTGGTGTGCGGGATCTTGATCTGCCTCGGCCCCTTCACGGGCATCCCGGCGATTGTCGCGGGGGTGCTCGGGCGCAAAGCCGCGCGCGAGTTCCCGCAAACCGTCGGCGGCGGCGGCATGGCCACGGCAGGGTTGGTGCTCGGCATTTTCAATCTGCTGCTCTCGCTATTCGTTCTCTACGCGCTCGCCTCGCAACCCTTTTGAGCGTCGCCACGCCCAGCATGGGCATCTGTTCAGGCCTAATTTCAGCTGGATCAGAAGAAATGCGGGGGCGCAACTCGGGCCCTGCACGCGCCGACTGGCCCGGGTGCCCGAACTTTTGCAACCATCGTCTTGCTCGACGCCAAGGGACCTCATCGATATGCTCCAGTTCGCAAGCGGCCGGCGCCGAGCGCGCCGCCGAGGTAGCCACTTGACCGAGTTTCGTGAATTTCAAGACGGCGAGCTGATCGCGGGCACACGCTACCGCGTGCTGCAACTGATCGGCGTCGGAGGCATGGGCTCGGTGTACGAGGTCGAGCACATCGAGCTCGGCAAGCGCTTCGTGCTCAAAGCCCTACTACGTGAGTTGTCCCGACGGGAGGACCTCGCGCAGCGGCTGCGGAACGAATGGCGCGCGCTGGCTCGACTGCAGCACGACAACATCGTCAACGTCACGGACGCGGGCACCTCCGGTGGCGGGGTGCCCTTTTACGTCATGGAGCGGCTGGAGGGCGACACGCTGGCCGGGTTGCTGCGTCGAAAGCGCCGGTTGCACGTGCTCGAGGCCGTGCACGTCGCCGCCTCCGTGCTCGAGGCGCTCAGCGCCGCGCACGAGATCGGCATCATCCACCGCGACGTCAAGCCGGCCAACGTGTTCATCGTGGAGGGCGGGGCCGTCAAGCTGCTCGACTTCGGCATCGCCAAGATCGCCGACGCAACGAGCGTGATCACGGCGCGCGGTTTGGCGGTCGGGACGCCGCGCTACATGTCTCCCGAGCAAGCCCGCGGTGAGCGCGTCGATGGTCGCTCGGACGTGTACGGCGCGGCCTTGCTCTTGTTCGAGATGATCGCCGGCGTCGGACCGTTCGACGACGCGCGCGATTCGAACGAACTCTTACTCGCGCATCTGGCGCGTGAGGCCCCGCCGCTGTCCTCGCTGGTAATGGGCGTGTCGCCCGAGCTCGAGCGCCTCTTGGCCGGAATGCTGGCTAAAGATTGCCGTCAGCGGCCGGCCACGGCCCGCCTCGCCGCCGAGCAATTACGCGATTTCGCGCGGCGGCAATGGTCGGCCCCCGCGACCGACGCGCCCACCGCCGAAGCCGATTACGGCGCGCAGACGCTCGCCAACGCCCAACGGCCAACTCCGGATCCAGTGCACGACTCGCGCACGCGGCCCGCGGGCGGCGCCGCGCGCACGGCCGCCGTCCCTGACGGCACGCTCTCGCGAGACGCGCTCACCCAGCGCATGGATCTGCCGCGCGACACCACGCAGGTCACGCTCGCGACCAACACGGGCGAGGCCTTTTCGGTGAGCTCGGTCCCGAACACGACTTTCGTCTCGCCGCCCGTGTTCGACGGGAGCACGACGCTACCGATGACGACGCTGATCGCGCGCACCCCGAGCTCCTCGTCACTCCCATCCGAGCCGCGCCCAGAACGAACCGAGATGCTCGGCGAGTTCCCGCGGCCAACCTCGGTCGAGCCCGGTGAGACACGGACCCAAGTGCCGCTCCCCGAGCGAGCACGCCCCGTGAGCGTGACCCCGCCTCCGGTGGTCGACACCGGCCGCACCGATCACGAGTCCGTGAGCCGCGGTCCGACGCTGAGCCGCGGGCGCTGGCTCGGGTGGGTCGCGGCCGGGCTCGGGGTGTTGCTGGTCACGGCATGGGTCCTGCGCCGCGCTTCGGTGCCGAGTGAAGGTCCCGGGCCCGCCGTAGCGGCGAGCCCCCGCTTCCCGGTCGAGCCTCCAGTATCGACGGAACGCCGTGAGCTGCGGCCCAGCGCCCAGCTTCATCCCGAAAGCTCGCCCTCGCGGGTTCCCGCGCCGAGCGCAGCGGCGCCTCTCGCGTCCGCGCAAAATTCGCCAATGATTGCAGGAGCTTCCGCTTCTGGTTCCGCGAACGCCCCGCGCGCGCTCACGCCCACCTTCAGCCAGCGAACGTTCACGCGCCGCCCCCTCAGCACCCCGCCGACCTTGCGCAGCAGCGATCCGCAGCTGCCCGGGTCCGGCCTGTGATTGCCCTGATTTGTGGCCTTGCACAGCGGCCGCTCGTGCCGTAAGTTCCGCGCCCCTCGCCGTCCGGGCCGGGGATCTAACCCAACTAAAACCGCACGCCCCACACGCGACCAATCGAATCCGGTGCTCTTCTTCGCTCCTCCCTCACGGGCCAAGCGAGAAGGGTTGATTCGAAGGCGGGGCGGAGGAAAAACCGAGAGGAGCAAGCGTCATGGCTGAATCAGTATCGGGCAACAATTCGCCCAGTGAAACGTTCGAAAACAACAGCGAGCTCGCCACCAAACTGCGAGATCCAGCGAACCCCCTGACCGTCCGCGAGCTATTCGAAGCCGGCGTGCACTTCGGTCATCAGACCAAGCGCTGGAACCCGAAGATGCGCCAGTACATCTACGGCGCGCGCAGCGGCATTCACATCGTCGACCTCGACCAGACGGCTCGCTTGTTCAAGCGCGCGTACGACTTCGTGAGCGAGACCACCGCTCGCGGCGGCGGCGTGCTGTTCGTCGGCACCAAGCGCCAAGCGCAGGAGATCGTCAAAGAAGAGTGCCGCCGCGCTGGCGCGTACTTCGTGACGAACCGCTGGCTGGGCGGCACCCTGACCAACTTCCGCACCATCAAGGGTGGTCTCGACCGCCTGCGTTCGATCGAGCGCATGAAGGAAGACGGCACCTACGAGCAACTGCCGAAGAAAGAGACCGTGCAGCTCGAGAAAGAGCGCGCGCGCCTCGAGAAGTACATCGGTGGCTTGAAAGGCATGGGCGCGGTTCCGAGCGCGGTGTTCATCATCGACCCGGCGCAAGAGACCATCGCGGTGCAAGAAGCCCGCAAGCTGCACGTGCCGATCGTCGCCATCACGGACACGAACTGCGATCCGGACTTGGTCGACTACGTGATCCCGGGCAACGACGACGCGATTCGTTCGGTGCGCTTGATCACCGGCGCCATCGCCGACGCATGCGTGGCCGGCTCGGCGCGCCGCCGCGAGTTCCAGCAGCAGCGCGACCGTGACAGCAACTCGAATGACGGCCGCGACGGCCGCCAGGGCCGTCCGGGCGAGAACGCTCAGGTCGTTTACGCTGGTGGCCGCGGCGGCCGCGGTGGTTCGGACTCTTCGAACTGAGAGGTAAACATGTCGCAAGTAAGCATGCAGCTAGTGAAAGAGCTCCGCGACCGCACCCAAGCGGGGCTCAATGATTGCAAAGCCGCGCTGGTGGAGGCCGAAGGCCACCTCGAGAACGCGGTCGTCATCATCCAAAAGAAGGGCCTCGCCAAGAGCGTGAAGCGCGCCGGCGCGATCGCGAGCGAAGGCCTCGTGGTCACGAGCGTCACCGCCGATGGCAAGCTCGGCGCGATCGCCGAGGTCAACATCCAGACCGACTTTGCCGCGCGCAACCCGGAGTTCGTCGCCTTCACCGCCAAGGTGGTGGAAGCCGCGCTCAAGGCCAAGCTCGGCACCGATCTGGGCGCCGAGCCCTTCCCGGGCGGCACCGGCACGATCGAAGAGAACCGCGCCGCACTGGTCGGCAAACTCGGTGAGAACATCACCGTGCGTCGCTGGGATCGCCTGTCGATCGACGGCCCGGGTCGTGTGCACTCGTACGTGCACATGGGCGGCAAAGTCGGCGTGCTGCTCGCCGTGCGCACGGGCGCGGATGCCGCCGCCAAGTCGCCCGCGTTCGACAAGTTCGTGGACGACAGCGCGATGCAAATCGCCGCCATGTCCCCGCAGTTCTTGAACGTCTCGGAAATGCCGGCCGACGCTCGCAGCAAGCAAGCCGCGATCTTCGACGCGCAACTGATCGAAGAAGGCAAGCCGGATGCGGCTCGCCCCAAGATCATCGAAGGCAAGCTCGCCAAGTGGGCCAAAGAGGTCTGTTTGCTCGAGCAAGAGAGCGTGATCGACACGGACAAGACGGTCGAAGCGCTACGCGCCGGTCTCGCCAAAGAGCTCGGTACCGACGTGACCCTGAGCCGCTTCGCGCGCTTCCAGGTCGGCGAAGGCATCGAGAAGCCGACCGCGCCCGACTTCGCCGAAGAAGTCGCCAAGATGGCCGGCGGCTGAGCCGAGCCCGCTCGCAATCGTCGCGAGCGTGACGACAAAAGGCCCGAGGTCGTGAGACCGAGGGCCTTTTTCTCTGGTTAGCGGGCGCGGCGCGCGGAGCTCGGCGCGTAGCTCAGGGCTGTCGCGCGATCCTGATCAACCGCATCATTTCCCACGCGATGCGCGGGGCGTGGCTAGCCCGTAGCTTGCTGCCAGGGGCGTCGATCCATTCCCTCAGAGGCACCTCCACGATTTGAGTCGTCGGGTCGACGCCGTTGCGCCGGCAGCTGCGCACGAGACGCGCCAGCATCTCGACGTCGAAAGACCAACCCAGCTCGAAGGGCTGCGAGAATAGCTCGCGAAAGGTGTCATTGGCCCGAAACAGCTTGGCGCCGCATTGGGTGTCATACACCGCGAGCCGAAGCGCCAACGCGGCCAGAGTCGCAAAGCCCCGGCCGGCGTAGTGACGAAAGCTATGCCGCTCGACTCGTCGCCCGAGCAAACGCACCCGCGACCCCATGGCAAGCTGCGGCCCCGGTTGCTCCAAAATCCGCGCGAACTCTGCGATGTTGTACAACGGCGTGGCCAAGTCCGCGTCCCAGAATCCAATCAGCTCCGCCCCGGAATCGAAGCCGCGGAGCACGCCCTGGCGCACCGCTTCGGCCTTGCCGACGTTCTGCTCCAGTCTCAGCGCGCTCAGCTGATTCGGCGCACGCTCCACGGTTCGCGTGAGCAAGTCGAACGTCGCGTCGCTGCTGCCGTCGTCCACGAACACGAAAGACAACGCGGGCTCCGCAAGCACGCAAGCCACGAATCGGTCGGGCGTGAGGCGACTCGCTTCGTTGTAGCAGGGGACTACGATCGTCGTTTGTTGCATAAGACCCACGCGCTCAGCCCCGGTAGCTTGATGCCACGCGAAGCCAAGCCCACAAGAACCGTGTTGTCGAGATTGAGTACGGTCTCGATGCTGCGCGTCAACGCCGCCGAGCCGTTCCACGCGCCGATCCCGAAATTGTCGTCATCGGGCGCGCGCTTCATGGTCTCGACCACCTTCGCCAGCCCTCGGCCCGCCAAGAGCGACGCGAATAGGTAGCCACTGCTCACGACCTCGAACCCGGAGCTGGTCACCGCACTTTCCAGCTGCGACAGCGTGTAGCGGCGAAAATGCTTCAGCGCTCGGTCGTGCTTGGTGAACAGCGACTGAAAGGCGGGCACCGTGACCATCGCCTGCGCTTGGTCATTGAGCCGCGTGTGCACGAGCTGGAGCAAGGCTCGGTCATCGGCAACGTGTTCGATGACGTCACACAGCAAGCTCAAGTCGAACCCGTCACCGCCGACGCGACTCCAGTCGTTCTCGTACTGGATGTTGGCGCTCGAACGCGCGGCGCACTGCTCGTCCGTGAGATGAATGTCGAAGCCCACGAGCTCGCGGGCCCCGAGCGCATGCATCACCCGCTCGCCCGTGAAGCCGTCACCGCAGCCGTAATCCAGCACCCTCGTTGGCCTCGCCGCGGCGTCGCGCAAAATGCGCTCGATCGCGACGGCGCGAGCGGTTTCCCACGGGTGCCGCACTTGGGAGCCCCGGATCTCACTCAAGTCCATGCCCCCGGTTAGCACGAGGCTTCACGTTGCGAATAGCGTGCTGATCACCGCGAGCACCCTGCGAGCGACCCTGCGAGCGACCCGCGAGCGGCCCCGCGAGCGACCCCGATCATGGGCCAGAAGGCCGGCCCTGGATCGTTACGCGAGTGGGCGGTCGGCAGTGACGGTGTAGCCGAGACAGTCGTCCCCGCCGCTACTTCGCAGCGAAAGATTCCCGACCACCGTCAAAGCGACGAAAAGCGGAATACTGGGGCAAGCGAGCAAGCGGAGCGCGAGGGCTTTGCCCGCGCTTGCCCGCTGCGGCATCAGAAACGGCAGAAATAACGCCTGAACCTTGTAGCAGGCGACCGTCAGTGCGTCCCCGCGCGCGCACACCACGACGTTGCGGAAGCCCGCCGCTTCCAGCAGGTGCTTCAAGCTCGAAGGGGTGTAGCGCCAAAAATCGTGGGGGACGAAGTGCCATCGCGCCGCGAACGGAACCGTGAGGAACAGACGCCCCCCCGGCTTCAGCGCCGCGAACGCCTCTTTCAGCATGCTCGGGGGGTCGAGCACGTGCTCCAGCACCTCCGTGCACAGCACGACATCGGCATCTCTCGTCTGCTCCGGCCAACGCCCACCGTCGAAGTAAACGACGTCCGGCGTGGCGTAACCAAACGCCTCTTCCGCGTTCCGGATGTCCAGCCCGACGTAGCTCATCCCCGTCGGCAACAGCGTGCGGTAGGGCTGCGCACCGCAGCCAACGTCGACCACCTTGCCGCTCCAAGTGTTGGCTTCGGCCGCTACGTCTGCCCAGCAAGAGCCCGCTTGCAGATCGAAGTAACGCCGCACGCTGGCCAAAGCGCGACCGAGCCGCGTGTGCCCCGGTTCGAGCGCGGGTGGACGCCATTTATCTCCCAGCCGCTCAGCTAGATTCTCTCGTTTCGATCGCGTCACGTTTCGACTCCCGGCCCGACGATAGCATCGATCGCGGCAACGCTCACAGCCCGTACACTTTGCCGTGATCACCGCTGACGCCATGCAACGCATCGCGTGTGTCGATGACGAGTCTGGACTCGCTCAGCAACCGTGTTCGGTCCATGAGCGAATGATCCGTCACGATCACCACCGCGTCGAAGGCAGCAAAGCTGCTGTTCGAAGCGATGCTTTCGAGCGTTACCCCTTCCTCATCTAGCGCGGGCACGTGCGGATCCATATAGGAGACCCGCGCGCCGCGTTTCTGCAAGCCGTGGATGATCGCCAGCGCCGGGGATTCGCGCACGTCGCTCACATCACGCTTGTAGGCAACGCCGTAGATCAAAATGTCCGTGCCGCGCACCGGCTTCGCGTGTTCGTTCAAGGCTTCGGCCGTGCGCTCGACGACATAGCCCGGCATGCTGCCGTTGATCGAATCGGCGAGCTCGATGAAACGCGCTTGATATTGCAACGTCCGCAGCTTCCACGACAGGTACAGCGGGTCGATCGGGATGCAGTGCCCACCGAGTCCGGGCCGGCCAGCGCCGAGCCGGGGCAGACGCAAACCGAAGTGCTGTTGCCCGAGCGGCGCCCCGCGGGCCTGACCCCAACTCCGGTTGCTCGACACCCACACGACGCGCCGCGTCGATCCTCGAAGGCAACCTCGCCAAGTGGGCAAGAGGTGTGTTTCCTGGAGCAAGAGAGCGCGATCGACACGGACAAGGCGGTCGAGCGCTGCGCGCCGGTATAGCCAACGAACTCGGTACCCCACCCTAAGCCGCTTCACGCGCTTCTGGGTCGACCAGCATCGAGAAGCCGACCGCCCCACTCCGCCCGCGAAGTGCAAGATTGCCGGCGGACTAATTCGAACGCTCGCGCTCGCCGCGGGCATTCGAGCCTTGGGGTTTTTCCCCTACAGGTGGTAGATTGTCCGGCGGCCGATTTCGCATTGTAGGGCTCGACAGACAACCTCGCAGTATATAGCCCCAGCGTGCTGACAGCCGAGAACCACCCATCGATGTCGGGCAATCTGATACCGCGCCGTCGTAGACTCCCAGGTCTAGACCTTCTACGTAGCGTCGCGATCATTGCGGTTCTTCTGCACCATTACCCTCGCGCGCCTAACCAATGGCTGTTGCGAGCTGTAAGTCACTATGGCTGGGCGGGTGTCGACCTTTTCTTCGTGCTGAGTGGGTATCTGATCGCCGGGCAGGTTTTTTTCTCTCTGATTCGGGGAACGCCAATCTCACTTAAGAGCTTCTATTTCCGACGATTAATCCGCATTCTGCCCAACTACTTGGTAGTGCTCAGCGGCTACGTTCTCCTCTCCATCGCTCAAGGCCTGCCGGTGCCGCACCTCTGGCGCTTTTTGACATTCACGCAGAACTTCGGGGTGCCGGCATTTTTCATCACGTCGTGGTCGCTCTGCGTTGAGCAACATTTTTACCTGGCGTTTCCGTTGGTCGTTCGGCTACTTGGCCGCGCTCAGCGCGCACAGGCCAGCGTGCTCCTCTTCGGGCTCACATTGGCGTGGGGAATTGCGGTTCGTTACCTCGCTTGGGCAAGGCTGCGCCCGGACTTGATCTCCGAGCCGCATCAATCCTGGGAGGTGTACTTCGCAAATATCGGTTTTCCGACGTACAGCCGCCTCGATGGGATCACCTTCGGTGTGGCCCTGGCCGCGATTGAACACTTTCGGCCGCAAGCATGGCAGCGGCTGCTTGGGTTTGGCGATTGGTTGCTGCTTCCCGCGGGCGCCCTATTTGCTTTCGTCGCGCTCGCCGCGTCGCACCAGATGGGGTTCTTCTACGCGGTACTTTCATTTCCGATATTGGGATTGGCGTTTGCACTGTTACTCGCCGCCGCGGTCGCGCCGAGCGGGCTCATGGCGCGAAGTCACCTCCCGGGAGTCACGACCCTCGCCGTTTGGTCGTACGCGATTTACCTGACCCACGGATTTGCTCTGAGCGTCGCGAGCGAATTCTGCGCGTTTGCCGGCCTCGCGCCCCACGGGATCGGCATGGCGTTCTCCGCAAGTATCGCGATCGCGCTTTGTGGTGCCATGCTTTATTACGGGGTCGAGCGCGTCTTTCTGCGCGTTCGAGATCCCGCGCGGCTCTCGGCCCAGCAGATGAGCTAATTCCTTAGTACGCGCGAATACCTACGCAAAAATTTCGACTACGCGACCTGCCAAACGACACACCGCTTGATGCCATTGGTGCTGTCGTCGACAATCCGCCAGCTCTCCGGGACCCCGACCTCCGCCAACGTGGTCCACATATTGATGTCATCGACGAGTAGACAACCGCCGCGAGCAAGCTTTTTCGTCGCGTAGCGCACGCACGTGGTCCGGTAGTGGCCATCGACGACAATCAGATCGAGACTTTGGTCCGCAAAGCGTTCTACCACGGCAACGTATTGCGGGATGGGATCGTATGAAAGCAATTCGGGCGCCGTTGGTGCATGGTCCAACGGCACATGCAGGTAGTCTACGTTCTTCACCTGGGCTTGGGCGAGTTGCTGCTGCACGATGCGGTACCAAGCCTCGTCGTGCTCCACGCTAGTGACGTGGCCGACCAACTGAGCGAACCAGCGTGTGCTTCGGCCGCTGCCGAACTCCAGGACCTTCATCGACTTAGTTAAGGTCGCCTGGCAGAACGCGATTGTTCCGGGGCACATCCAAGGTTTGTCCGGATTGTTCTTTTCCCACAGCCAATACTTCAGGCGCGCCGGTATCAGCCAGGGCCGCCTTATCCAGAAATCAATTGCCATCTGGTCCTCGTGAGTTCCACAGTATCCCGGGTACGTGATAGTGCGCGCCTCGTCAAGCAGGCACTCGCCGGGCAGTGGCTGCTCGACGAGACCTACCGCCTCCTCACAGCCCGTGAACCTTGCGGCGATCACCGACGACGTCGCGTAGCGCGTCGCGTGTATCAACGATTAGCTTAGCCTGCCGAAGCATCCGCTCCCGATCCAAAGCGCCGTGATCGGTGACGATCACCACCGCATCGAAGTTACCGAAATTTGTGCTTGGGTGAACGCTCCTCATGCCAAGCTCGCCTTCCGCGATGCACGCGACGTAGGGATCAAGGTACGAGACCACGGCTCCGCGCATCTGCAACTCATGAATGATGGTAAAGGCGGGTGATTCACGGGAATCACTCACGTCCCTCTTGTAGGCGACGCCGTAGATCAAAATTGTCGAAGCGCGGATCGGCTTCGATTGCTCGTTCAGCGCCTCGCTCACCCGCTGCACGACGTACGCCGGCATGCCACTGTTAATCGAATCCGCCAGCTCGATGAACCGCGCTTGGTACTGCAGGGTGCGCAGCTTCCACGAAAGGTATAGCGGGTCGATGGGAATGCAATGTCCGCCCAGGCCTGGTCCTGGAAAAAACGGCATGAAGCCGAACGGCTTGCTTGCGGCGGCGTGAATCACCTCGAACGGATCGATGCCCAGTTTTCGACTCATCATCGCAATTTCGTTGACCAGCCCGATGTTCACTGCGCGAAACGTATTTTCGAGCAGCTTGACCATCTCGGCCGTTTCCGTTGAAGAAACAGGCACAAGCTCATCGATGATCTGCGAGTACAGTGCGCTCGCCACCCGAAGACAAGCGGGTGACGCGCCCCCGAGCACCTTGGGCGTATTCCGGGTCTTAAACACCTGGTTGCCGGGGTCTACACGTTCCGGCGAAAACGCGACGAATACCGTGTGTCCCAAGATCGCGCCGTTCTCGGTGAGCTTTGGAACGAGCAATTCCGTCGTCGTTCCTGGGTAGGTCGTTGATTCAAGGATCACGAGCATTCCGTCGTGTTGGTGGCGTGCGATCATATCCGCGGCCTCCATCACGAAGCGCATGTCGGGGCCCTTGGTTTTGTTCAACGGCGTGGGCACGCACACAATCACCGCGTCTGCTTCGCGTAACACGGAAGGATCGGTCGAAGCGCGAAGCAAGCCTGCCTTCACGTGAGGGGCGAGGTCACTCGCGGGAACGTCCGCTACGTATGACTCGCCCGCGCTCAGCAGTCGGACCTTCTGGGGGTCGTTGTCGAGACCGGTTGTGCGAAAGCCGCCACGCGTGAGCTCGGCTACGAGCGAGAGGCCAACGTAACCAATGCCGATCACGACCACGTGGGCACTACGGGTTTCAATTTTCTCGAGAAGAGAGGGGAGCATCCGTGAGATTCCGATTTTGTCCAGTACACTGTCTCGCTAAGCGGCAGAGGTGACGCGCGCGGTCGGCTAACCGGTCACCAGCACCCTGAAGGGTTCGCTGAGCCAACCGCGGGGTCGGCCCCTAACCGCAAGCTGGGTCTGTGGCAGCAATGAATATTAAGCTTGAGCGATGCATCAAATCTCGCTAGCGCCGCGCATTTTTGTGCATTCTTGCTTGGCTCCTCGACTAGAACAGGAATCATTGACCTCACTAGTAGGTGACCCTTACAACCAGGCCGGCACGGGAACGGCGACGCTCGAGCTGCTGGAGAGCGCAACGCGCTACAACAACTGGCTGGTGTCGAAGCTCACGCCATTCCTCGGTGAGCGAAATCTAGAACTCGGCGCAGGTCACGGAACGCTCACTGCGCTCGTGGCGAACGAACGCAAGGTCGTTGCTAGCGAGCCCGCGGCGAGCGGCCGTTCGGTTTTGACGCACCGCTTCGCATCCAACCCAAAGGTGCTCTCGGTTGTCAAGGGGGTCGATGATCTGCCTGAGAATCAGGCCTTCGACTGTGTTTACTCGGCCAACGTACTCGAACACGTCGCCGACGACGCGGCATTGATAAAACAAGCCGCAGCAGTCTTGCGGGTTGGCGGTCATTTCGTTGCCGTCGTGCCAGCTGGGCGCTGGCTGTATTCCCCATTCGACCAAGCGGTGGGTCACCATCGCCGCTACGGTTATTCGGATCGCGCGCGCCTTTCTGCCGCCGTTGCCGGCGGAAGCGCCCCCTTGAAACTGGTGGCATACCGGCATTTCAATCCAGTCGGCGCCATGGGTTGGTTCTTCCGCATGCGTATGCTGCGAAAGAGCGAGATTCCCGCGACCGATATTGAACGCCTCGATAGCCTCGTGCCGCTCTTGCAACCGCTCGACTATTTGCCGTTCGGATTCGGCCAAAGCCTGCTGTTTGCGTTCGTGCGAACATCCTGAGGCAGCCGGCGTACCGACAGCTTCGTGCGGGTGTTCTGATTCGGTTGAACACCTGCGCGCAGGCCGGCCTGCCTTTCGCTCGATCGCGGTGGCCCCGCGCAATGAAGTAAATGCGCCTGACGGCCATGCCTCATCCATTCGGGCATCAAAGTAGCTGCGCCGTCGCTCCCGCGCCCGATACGACCGCTGAGCAGCACATTCATCTTCACTAAGCTGGTGGCGAAAACCGCCGCTTACCAGCCCGGCGACTACGGTACTACCAATTGTGAAAATTGTGAGATTTGTTTAGATTTGTTTAAATTAGCCTAAATTCCGCGGCTAAATTTTTCGTCGCCACGAGTTTAGACTTTGTCACAAGGAAGTCTTGCTGCAGAATTCCGCCTCTCATTGGTCAGCTCTCAATCAGACCTGAGTAGCTCGGTATCCATCGGGATCAGGGCAAGGAAACTCGCCTCGCGCACCTACGCGCGCAAGTTGGCCTCAGTCCTCGGGCCGCCCACGCTCGGCGGCTTAGCGTTCGGGACGGCCGATCTGGTGCGGGTCTGTGTGTCCAATGTAGGCTGGGTGGGGACGTCTTCGGCCTTGGCTATCCTCGGCTTGTGGCTCTGTTTCGGGCAGGTCGTGGGCGTCGGCCTGTGGCTGATTCGTCAGTTCGCCGCGGCGATCAAGCCGCGTCTTCCGAGACGAGTCGCCTGGCAGACGTTGCCTGCGCTCCTTGCCGGAGGGCTCACGCTGTTGCTCGCCCGCAAAGTACTGTCTGGCGCTGGGATTAGTAGGACCTCCGTGGCGAGCTGGGGCACTTGGGTCCTGCCGCTGGCGGTGACTGTTACCGCGTGGGCTGCCCTGTTGATTGCGGAGCGGTTGGTCGCGGGCCGCTGGAAACGCGCTTCAAGGGCGGCGACAGTCGTCTTGGCTCTCGCCCTCTCAGCGGGCACGTTGGTGCTCGATGCAACAGCCCCGGGAGGCTACCTTTATGTCCACGTGCTGTTACTCACGACGGGCATCATGCTTGCCATCGAGGCAGCGGCGCTGTTGAGTCTGCCGGTTTGGATTGGTTACGGCGCATTGTTTGCCGCCGTCGTGACACTGCCATCACTGCTCGCTTTCCCATCTTCTTCGCGTGCTCGCGAGCTTCTCGCGCAACCGTCATGGGCTGGGCTGCAGCTGGTCGACTACATGCAGAGTCACTTGGACTTTGATCACGACGGCTATTCACGTGCGTTCGGAGGGGGCGACTGTGACGATTCGAACGCGTCCGTGTTTCCTGGCGCGCCTGAACGGGCAGGGGACTCCCTCGACTCCAACTGTGACGGCAGCGATGAGCCAAAGCACTCGTCGCTCCGTTTCGAACCATTCCGCACCTCCGGGACGTCCGTTGCGTCGGAGATATCGACGCGTGCGCGTCGATATCCGACGGTCGTCATCTTGATCGACGCGCTGAGATTCGACAGGGTAGGCGATCCACAGTTCCGCAACCTGGCGCTGCTGGCCAGGGAATCGCTTCAGTTCACCCGTGTGTACGCCACCTCTGCGTCGACCTCGACGAGCTTGCCCGCAATGATGACCGGGCAGGTGCGGGCGGCGAGCACGAGACCGACCCTAGCAGAGTCGCTCGAACGACACGGTCAGCGCAGCGCTTTCATAGCTCCTGACGTCGTGCTGCACCATTTACAAGGCGGGGGTCCGTCCGATCCGTTGCGTGGTTTCGCTGCGCGCACGGCGATCCCCACGGACCATGGTGATGGCTGGGGTGGCGGAGAGACGACTCCAACCAGCGACACAATCACCGCTAGCGCTATGCAGATTCTCGATTCTCCAGATCCTCCGGAGCTGCTTTGGTTGCACTATTTCGACGTGCACCAGTGGGCTGTGTTGAAGGCCGACGGGATCCAAGCGCATGACGATCCTTCGCGCTACGACGCTGTGCTGCGCTTGCTGGACGCTAGTCTTCGCCCCCTCGTTGAGCGTCGTGAGCGCGTCAACCTAGTGCTACTCGCCGACCACGGTGAAGGGCTTGGGTCGCGCGGGGTCAAGTACCACACCACCTTCGCCTTCGAGGAACTCGCGCACGTCCCGTTTCTAGTGCGTGTCCCCGGGAGCGAGCCGGCAATCGTGCCCGTCCCTGTCTCGGGTACTGGCCTTTTCAACACGGTGCTCGCGCTGCGCGGTGTGGAGCCCGACGCTTCTGCTGACCAAAGCTTGCTCGAGCTGGTTGGGGTCGACGCTCCAGGTCCTGGCCCCGGGTTTGCCGGCTTCGAGCAACAGCAGTGGAGTTTCCTCTACGGGCACCACAGGTTGCTCTACATCCCGCGCGTGCAACTGCTCGAACTTTACGACGTCGCGCTCAACCCGGGTGAGCAAACGAACCTGATCGAGGCGGAACCGCACCTCGCCGCAGAGATGCGCCACCGATTGCTCCAGCTGCGCAACGAACTTCCCCAATAGGCCAATCGGGCGAGCTGAGAAGCGGAGGCTCGCGCTCGACAGGGAAGCCCGTGCTACGTTCGCGAACGACCGTGACTACGATTGCCGTAATAGCGGATTTCCTCGAGGAGCGTTGGCCAAGCATGGACTTGGCCGCTGAGCAGCTTACGGCGCACCTGGCGCGTCTCCGGGGGCTTCGGGCGCGACTCGTGCGGCATCGGATGGCAGGACTGAAGCCTGGGAGTAATCCAACTGGACTCAACCGCGCGCTGGGGCGCTTCGTACAGCTCCCGTTGCAGCTCGCTCCAGAACGATTCCGAGCAGACCATTTTCACATCGCCGACCACAGTTACGCGCACCTTGCGCTGCTGTTTCCGAGCGACCGAGTAGGGGTGTTCTGTCATGATCTCGACGCTTTTCGAGCGCTGCTGCCGGGCTCCTACGGGCCGCGCTCGCGCGTGCTATTGGCCCGAACTCTGCTGCGAGGCTTGCAACACGCGCGCGTCGTTTTCCACACGACTCGCGCAGTGCGGGAAGAGATCTTACTTCACAGGCTGATCCCAGAATCCCGCCTGGTGCATGCGCCGCTGGGTGTTGCTCAGGAATTCCTGAATGTGCGCCGGAGTGCTGCTCCTAAGATGTACCTGCTGCACGTCAGCTCTTGCATCCCTCGGAAAAACGTCGACTTCATGCTAAGGGTCTTCGCTCGGGTGAGGGAGCTTTACCCAACGCTGCGTCTCGTGCAGGTCGGAGGTCACTGGACAGACGCGCAACACGAATACCTGCGTCGCTGCAAACTGGACGGGTGCGTCGACCAGCGGCGAGACCTTTCACGCCAAGAGTTAGCGGAGGTCTATGCGCAAGCAGCGGCCGTAATCGTGCCCAGCTTAACGGAGGGATTTGGCTTGCCAGTCGTCGAGGCGCTAGCCTGCGGCGCTCCGGTCGTCGCTAGCGACATCCCAGTCCTGCGGGAAGTAGGCTTCGACGGAGTGCGCTTCTGCTCTCCCACAGATACGGAAGCGTGGGTGGGCGTGCTCGATGACGTGCTGCGCGACAGAGAGCGCGTCGACGACCACACCCGAGCGGCAATCGAAGGCCGCTATAGCTGGCGCGCCCACGCGGCTATCATTGCCGAGGCATATACGGGGGGCTCGGCTTAGCTCGACGAACACGTGCAGATGCCACCGTTGTCGGCGTCGTAGTCGGACGAGACAAACCCGTTGTTTAGGCAGCAGATGGTACACGCCGGGGCGGGGTCGCTCGTGTTCTTGGCGGACGCGCAAACCTCGGTGTCGAATTTACTCTGACACGTGCATTGACTCGGGTCGCCTGATGTGAACTTGGTCGCTCCGTAGCCCGCG
>Ga0247757_10000420_pt1 | contig 35594 bp, 28 predicted proteins | sample UWRJL126311R4_FD_180929 | JGI IMG/M metagenome (GOLD analysis project Ga0247757, IMG submission 180929) | Plant litter microbial communities from Arlington Agricultural Research Station in Wisconsin, United States - UWRJ-L126-311R-4 | ecosystem: Environmental > Terrestrial > Plant litter >... | reverse complement strand
ATACTAGCTTTTAAAAAAAGATATATATTAATTTAAAATTTAAGAATTAAATTCCGAACTTTAGGAGTTTATAGTTAAAATTTTAAAATTAATAATATTATTTAATAAACTTTAATTTTATTAATCTATTTCTTATTTTTAGATTAATAATTATATAGGCTAATATTTATAACTTTAATAACTTTTTATTTAGTTAAACGATTTTAAAATAAACGCCGTTATAATCTTTATTTTATACTATATTATTATATACTAAAAAAGAAAAAAAAAAGATACTTACATTCTTGGCAAGTCTTTAGGTAAAGTTTAGCTTTTTTTTCCTCTATATTTAGTAATAAGTCTAGCGTCGAATATGCTTATTAATCAGGATTACTAATTACTAAAATAATTATCTCGTTTTTCTCTTTAAAATTCTTATTTTCTTTTTCTTATAGCGTTAAAATAGACTAAGTTATAGCTAAGTAAAAAAGGTATCTTTTTTAATTATTCTTTTTTTGTTTCACCCTACTGTATATTAAGAGCTAGTAGCGCGCTTTAAGCTCTTATTAATATATTAAGCTATTAAAATTAAAGAGTTTTACCTATACTAACTTATACTATTAATTAATCCTCTAAGCCTTACTATATAGTAAGCTCTTAGTATATATAACTATTTAGTTTAGAATTAAATACTTCTATATTAATGCCTAACCTAACTTATCCTCTAAGTTAGAAATCGAAAATTAACGATTAGTAGGGATTTATAGTCGGGACTTTCCTAGCTTCAAATCGAAGACTTGTATTATACTATATACCCTATCTTCCTCCTATTCTAATTCTTAGCGGTAGGCTATAGTAAATAGGGCTATAGGGTAGTTTTAGAAAAGAGCGCTAATACTGGACGATTCTGCTATATCTCTTATATCGAGATTATTAGCTTTAATTATAATATAGTAGAAAATTAAAAAAATTTAATACTTTTATTAAAAAGTTATAGCTAAGTATATTTTTATTTTTTTAATATATTTTATAATTTATATTTCTTTAATTCTACTTATAAAGTAGGATTATTATTTATAAAATTAAACTTCTAGATTTTTCTTTAAAATTTTTATTTTCTTTTTATTATAGGGTTGAAATTAAATAAGTTAAAAATAGCTTTTTTGTAAATTAGTTTTTTTTAATTACTATACTATATATAATAAAGGCTAGTATCTAAGGACTACTAATATATATATAAGGTTTATAGTATAAATTTATAAATATAATATCGTTAATTAGATCTATAGATACTAAAAAACTAAAAAGATAGATAAAAAGAAAGAATAGAATCTACTCTGCCCGTCTAAAGTCCATCCTTAGTTGATTCATCCACCTCGACCTTACTTGAATTATACAACCGCGCAAACGCCGAGTCAGGCTGGTTAAGCAGAGTATAAGGGCTATCAAATTCCATCAATTCCCCCTTGTCGAGAATTGCGACCTTGTCAAAATCCAAGATGGTGTCAAGTTTATGCGCCACAGCGATGATGGTATGGTTGGCAAACTTGGACCGAATGACCCGCTGAACGATGGCATCGGACTCACTATCGATACTGTGGAAGCTGGTTAACAATTTCATAGCTGTAAGGTTACGAAGAAGACGTACTTGCTCGTTGCTTCGTCAAGCACAAGAACTTTGCCATGGCGTAGCATTGCTCGGGCTAGGCAGAACAGCTGTTTCTGTCCATGGCTGAGATGCAGTGAATCAATATCTGCATCTAATGGACTAGGCGGAGGTCTAGCGAGCGAGTCAGCTGGAGAGCCGGCAGTCGTGCTCCCCTCTGTCTTTTCAAGGACAGTTTCCCAAAGCTGAACAGTCTTTAGGGCGTCGATTATAAGTGCGTCGGACGACTGCTTGAAGGGATCTGCGTTTAGTCGAATAGATCCGGAAAGCAGAAAAGACTCCTGTGGCACAGCGAGAAGTCGCGATCGGATCTCCTGGCGACGAATCCGCGATAGGTCAATGCCGTCGACGGAGATACACCCTCCGCTCAATTCGATCATGCGGAATAAGCTCATCACCAACGACGACTTTCCACTATCATAGTTTAGTAGGTTCCTCTATGAAAGTGGGACATTGCTTTATCATACCTTCCAGTGCGGCCACAAATGCCAATCTTCTGTCCCGGTTCTATGGATAGTGTTACACCCTTAAGAACCGGTCTATCCGGGCTGATGTGTCTTTTAGTGTATGTCTATTGTAAAATTTAGTCGACGACTAACCTGTATCTAGCTTCGATGCCGCGAATATCTATCCTTCCGCTCCCCGGCCAGGCCGGTGGAGGAATGTCAGTCTCGCAACTCAAGTCTTCGGGAATGATCTCCTCCGAAAAGGACTTGATGCGGGCAATGCTTCCGATCTGGGTCTCTAGAGTAGTCCAAAAATGCACTAACATCTTGATGCTCTGCCCAAAGAGGATGACGTTGACTAGTGCAACACCAACCGAGCCGGCTTCGAATTTGCCGCGTAGCCCAACCACGAGAGTCATCAAGAGGACGGCCATGGCCGCGACTACTAGATCTAGGGCGACGGTAAGCCATCGCTGAATGGAGTACATTAAATAAAAAGGGCGTTGCGAGCGGTCTAGTAACTGCTTATTTTTCTCTTCGAGGAAGGATTGCCATCCAAACGCCCGGACCGTTGCCACGCCCGATAGCATTTCCACAAACTGCGTGTAAAGAGGCGACTTGGCTTCCAGATCCAGGAATCGGAGCTGCCTCGACGTTCGAAGGTAAAACTTTTGGATGAAGAATAGCGCGACTAGAATGACTGGGAACGATAGAGACGCCCAAGAAGAAGCAACACCGATCAGGGCGAGCTGGGCAAGACAGAGGACGAATGTGGCAAATGTGTTCAAGGCTGCCACGGGGAGCTCCATATCTATGGTATGTAAGCTTATGATTCTGAGAAAACTACTGGACGTGCTCTTACCGATCAAGCTAAGGTCCTGACTGAATCGATTGAGGGTCACACCAGTGTCTGTAGTTGCGAAGAATTTCATGGGCGCGCTTAGAACAGTGTGCAGAAGACGCCGGTGGAATGCTTCTCCACTCTTGGGGACCATGGCGATAATGAGTTGCCTAGTATATTTAGTAAGCTGCGCGCGGAGCAGAATAGAATAAAGACGAAGTACGCACCAGCAGCTGACGAGCAAAAAGAAGATCGCGATACCCCCAAGCATCGAGTATATCCCAAGCCAATAGCCAAGGCGGTTGTTTGGGTTCACCGAATTCTCCGCTGCCCACCACTTGAGCCACATGTCTATTGGGTTTTGTTAGCAGGTCTTCCTTGATTGTGTCCTGTGATTACCTACGCGGAAATGAGGTGCAGAAAGTGAAGATGGTAATAGAGATGACGAAGATCCAAGTGGCTGCCCATCCAACTGTCCGAATGTAATACAAGTATACGGTAATGTCACCTGTTCTCCTTGCAGCGTCTTCCTCGAGGCTATCTTCGGTCATGTGCTGCTGGGCCGCATTCTTGGAGTAGCTACTCAGCTCTAGCTCTTTTGAATACTCAGGAAGGTAGTCCCAGCTAGTAGGGGGTAGTATAAATGTCGAGACATATCCACCGCTACCCTTCAGCTGCTCGTAAGTGCCCTGCTCAGCGACTTTACCGTTTTTGCCTAGTACCACGATATGGTCGGCGTATGGAAGACGCTTGGCTGAGGACGACACAACGATCGCTGTTGAATGAAAGCGACGTAGGAGGCCGTCTCTTCCCAAAAGGCTATGCCAGACGTGATTCTCTGTCTCAGAATCTAAACCGCTGAAGGAATCATCAATAATGACGATGTCCTTCTGGGCGTATACTGCTCGGGCGAGGGCCTGCTTAACGTTAGTCATAGAAAAACCTTTATCAGGGAATGGTAGAGCCGTACAATTCGTTGGCTTTGCCCTCCACTTAAAGTAATACCCTTACTTCCAATTTTCGAATGATCGCCGTTGGCCGCTTGAGAGAGATCCTCTTCCAGGGCGCATGCTCGGATCACGCTCTTATACCACTTTTCGTCAAACTGGGATGCCCCAACAATACTCTCTCGAATGGTTCCATTCATGTGCCAAGGAGTTTGATCGCAGAACGCCACCCGCAAAGATGACAGCTCAACCGTTCCTTCGCTAAGAGGAAGCTCACCGAGCATGCCTTTGAGAAGGGTTGATTTTCCCGAACCGACGGGGCCGACAATCATGGTCAGCTTAGTCCGAGCAATCCTGATGTTGATACCACGTAGGAGCGGCTCTTTCTCAGTGTCCCAGCCAAATTTCCCATCCATGATGGTAACAGCCTCCGAGCGTGAGAACTGGTAAAAATTCGCCAAAGTGCGCTTCTCTACTGACTGTCCTGTCTTTTGAGCCGCGAGAGTGGACGATGAAGCAATTGACCTGTCCAAGAGAGAAAGCGAGGACGATTTCCCAGAGAGCCTGGAAGGAATGGAAAGACTAGTGCGCTGGGATGAAGTGTCAGAGTTAGTACCTGAGCTGATCCCCGAAGTATCTCTGAGAGGCTCCTCGAAATACCCAGGCTGGGATCTGGTATCCTCACAGGGCGCGACGTCCAGAAATTCCTGAATACGCTTGAAGCAGCCAATTGCGCCTACGAACATCGCTAAGGACATCATGAGAGACTGCAGTGGCTCCGTCAGGAGAGCGAACAGCGACAGAGACGTAAATGCACGTGCGGTGTCAAGTGTGCTGTGCCCATTGGAATTTTTGCTCAAAACTGAAAAGACGGTGAACGTCAATATTGGAGCAAAGACGGGTGACAGATAGGCTATAGCGGGTGAGAAATATTATTCAAAAAGGCGAATATATTGTAGGTGCTTACCGAAACCCATGTTGAAGATCAGAAGCTTACGGAAACCTTTAGAAATTTCCAGTTCCCGTATACGCAGGTCATGGATGTTGGCCCGTAGAACTTCCGTCAGGCCACACATTTTACCGCCTTTGATTGAGCCGAGCATTGCAGTAGTTGCCGCGATACGCTTTTCAATAGCTTTCAACCAGAGTTCTTGGCGCTTCATTACAAGCCCCATAACGACCATGGAGCCCATGAGAGACACTGCGGGAACTGGTCAGGAAGGGAGAACAAATTTTGCAGATATCTTGGAGAATGCCTACCTATAGCAACTGCGACAGGGATCATGCATGCAATGCCGAGTTGGCGTTTAAGCAAGTATATAGCTACACCAATTTCAATCGCGTTTGACCAAATCTCATGCATGGACTGCATTCCTAGCACGATTCTCTCGATATCAGCACTCATTAGCGTAACCGATGCCGATGGATCAGCGTTCAGAAGTGACGTGTTTCCCGCTTTCTTATATAATAGAGAGATCACACCACCACGGACCATAGTGATCGCACGATACGATAGATGCTGCGCACTGATTTTAGCCTCGAATTAGAATACGTGACTGAATATCAGTATACCTGGTATTGTCCCATCGAAATAGCAATGCCCATGTATACAATAAAGTACGCGCCAATCATACCGTACCCGACGTTTCTTGAGTGCGGTGTGACGGGCTCTTGAGAAAGTAACACAGCGCGCTCAACCAAAAACGGCTGGCAAAAGTTGAAAGATGTCAGGGCTATTCGAGGAAGCACTGTAGCGATGATCGGCTTTTTCAGCGTACACATGACCATAAGGAACAATGAGTTTGGAGATTTTTTCATAACTGCGGAGTCATGTTAGTTAATGGCTAGTATAATATTTCGGTAAAAGGACGACTTACTTCGAGTCCATGCTGTCTGGAAAAGTTCCTGGAGCCTCTCGGATCGCAACTGCTTGTCCAAATGGAACAAGTCGTCGACGGTAAGATTCTTAGTGAAACCTCGCAGGAACAAGGAATTCTGCCACCAGAAGAACCACCGGTTGATATCGCCACTGATGGCTTCTGGGGGATAGCTCGAAAACTTGGGAAGTAAAATGTGCCTTTTGCCATGTATCTCTAGGTTAAGGAAAATAAATTTGATGGCAACATTGGCGGAAAATAGAATTGAAAGGGTTTGGTGGCGGTTGTTCAACCAAAAGGTTCGACAACGCGCGGCATCGAAAGTGAGAGAGACGAGAAGATAGATGATCAAAATAGCCGAAGGTTTCACGGACCGTTGATGCTCAAAGTAAGACAGAAGGCACAATAACACAGAGCCAACTATCAATACCACTGCGGATGGGATGGTGGCTCGAGTTTTAAGAGACCACGAAGTAGACAAGACAACAAGCAGCGCTATCTGCAGCACTGCATAGAGAATGGATATGATCTTTAATATATTAGCTCAATACGTGGAACACCGCTATCGAAAGGCGATGCCCAGCTTCAGACTTACCAATTTAAGAATACTGAGGGGATTTGAGACAACTTTTTTTTCTTTTCTGAGGAGATGGATAAGGCGGAAAGGAGCTAACAGAATTAAAAAACCAATTGGAGCAAGCGTCAGGATGCTTTCCTCAAACAGGACAGTGAAGTCAAATCCGCCTCGACAATTTTGCGCGTGTGGACCGAAGGACTGGTCAATAGCTGTACAGTCAGTGTAGTTTGCCATATTGCCAGTGAGGGACTTCGTTGCGAAGAGGCAAAAGAGGGGAGGACACAAAGGCGATGAGGTAGCAGCATAGACTCTCAATTGAAGGCCTTATAAACTTCTATAAATAACGGATACGATTTCTGTGTCGTCTCTTGGCTGCATTGGAAGACTCAACTACTTTGACGCCTTCGAATCAGGTTTTGTTCTTAGAAATAACCATGAACAAACACTACTAATCTGGATTTGGGTTACTCAAGCGAAAGCACCTTCTTGAAACGGATTGGCAGGGCAGCATATATCGCATCAATAGATTGCGTGACAAGTATGAGTAGGGGAGGCTGAGTGAGACACGAAGGGCCAGCTGAGTATTGGGATATTAGTCACTGTCCCTCCAAGAGTTCTCGGTCTATACAAGTCCTGGGACTCTGTCGGCCTATATTGAGTAATTGAATGCGAAGTGCATATCCTGGTGCATGCCTATGAAACACTTTGAAGAGCCCCACCAAATACGGTGTGCCCTATACGAGATATCCCGTATGGTATCCGCCGTATACGGCTATGCTAGAGAGAGGTAGGGCTTCATTGCGCTGCTGGAGCCTGTCAACTGTCTGCTTCCGAATTTGGACGCTGTGGCGATGTCATCACTGCGTATTCGGGGAGGGAGCAGAAATATGAGAAGCTATTAGTCTCAAGCGGACGGGCGAGCAAGGATCAGCCGCAGCAACTAGCGGTGGGATAACCTTGTAGCAGTGGCTAGAGAGGTAAAGAGTTAAGTAATTTGAAGCGTGGCGGTGGCTACTTTGGCCTCAGTTTTGGTGTAGACCGCTGGGGTCTCGGAGACCTAGCCACATGTACGAGAAGCTTGATCAGTCAAACCTTGGCATCCGATTGCCAAAATAGAAGCAGCAACAGCCGCACGCGACGAGCCGTTGGGTGTATTTCCCTAAGACGCTACTTTTCCCTAAGACGCTACTTTTCCCTAAGACGCTACTTTTCCCTAAGACGCTACTCTTCCCTAAGACGCTACTCTGGATAGGTAGCTAGTACTATAGCTAATTTAAGCTTCGTGTTCTATGAAGGTGAAACACGGGGTAGGGTAGCGCTTCCCACGCACGGGTATCTGGGGAAATGTGGCCTCGTGGCTACTGATCGTTGCCAGACTGGTGGTGGCGTAGATCAATCAGCTTGGCGCAGATCGTTTTCGGCGTGTACTATTATACCGTTGTGCCGTTGTACGCCGCAACTACCCATCTGACGATAGCTCTAACCCGATTGGTGTCGGCCTCTTGGCACTGTAGAGAGCTTTGTCGCCCAACTCAATACAACAACGTTGTTCCTGACATTCGGTCAGCTTAACCGTTACCGGCCGGTTTCACGAACCCGCATCAGCTCGTTTTCCTCGGGGTTCGCATTCGTTCTATTATTGGCATCCGAAACGAGAGTACCTCACCACAGTGTTTGAATATGGCGTGCGTTTGACGAGATTTCCATTACGCTCCTGCAACTGCGGGGGCCAAGGTGGAGGCTGGGGGCGGCCAAGCTCAGCTGGAGTACCACAGCACAGTCCAGGGCGTGATGGGCGCAGGGTCTATCTCTCGTGTCGGTCGTGGCCGGAGATCCATGGCCATGTCAAGGATAGAGCTCCCAGCCTGCAGCTGCAGGTCCGACTGGTGCGCTTCGTATCCTCATGTGCCATTCCCAGATACGAAGCTTCCAGGCGACTACCCTGGGATATAGCAATCCCTGAATACCTACACGCCTGCCGCAGCTTGCAATCTGGATAGGAAAAGCCATCAACGGCAACTCTTGTCGAGTAACGCGAATAGCGTCTTGGGCTCACATTTAGCGTACCCCCCCCCAAATTTACTCATCATTTTATCAATCCATTAAATCGTTTCGACAGTTCCACGGCCTCTAGCATTTTAGGGTTCGCTCGTACAACGATCGTTCTCATAGTTTCTTGCAACCCAGCTCGGTGTCTAGCTTCAGCAGAACTAGATGACACTTTCTCTTGACTGCCATACCTCGATACCCATCTGAACCGGCGTGCTTACCCGATTCCGAGCTCATATTGCACAGATCAAGCTGCAATACCTAAAGTCTGCCTACACACTGCATCGCTATTTTGTGTGTGTATTGGAGTAAGTCAAACACCTATCCAACTTGCTAACTCCGAATCCACCATGTCTCCACGCACCGTGATTGCCAACACTTGCGCCTTCCCGAAGCTTCTTGAAACGGAAGCAGAGAAAGTGGAGCGCTCTTCGTCTCTTGAGGTAGAGCTCAGTAGTTTGAACGCGCTAAAGGATATAGTTGAAAATGACCCGGCGCATTTCAGTCGCATTTTGCGTGCCTGTTGGGGACTTGTACTTAGATGCTACACTGGTCTTGACACTCTGAGCTTTATTTATGAGGACGAGACGAATCCGAATGAACCTGGATTGCGTACCTTTGTAATGGATATTCATGTTTCTGGGAGTTGCGCGGACATGTTGAACCAAGAGGAAGTAGCGTTAGCTGTTGATCTTGAAGATGCTTGGAAAAACGTGAATTCGGCGATGCTGATTCACAAGGTAACGGGAGAAGGAGAGGTTCAAAAGCCTAGGAGGACTACGGTTTCCCCCGAGGTAAGATCTAGACACTTTTTTCATCGTGAAAGAGCTGACAGGTTGGATCCAGTGCTATCTTCGACTACATGTGAAGTTTCTGAAAAGAAGCTTCCGGATCTTCTTGGACCATTGGACTGGCGCGATATCCTCCAATTACGCGAGGAGTATCGCCTCCACCTTCGACACAGTGATGAGCCAAATCTTGCTTCATCCCGATCTTCGAATCGATGGCATATGCCATCTCAGCACGCACGACAAAGCGCAAATAATGAGATGGAATGGCTCGACCCGGGAGCGGGTCTACCGCACAATACATGAAACTGTTATGGATCAGGTTGCAAGAAGGCCGGATGCTGAAGCTGTTCATGCATGGGATGGCAGTATGACTTTCGCATCTCTCGATTGTGCCTCGTCCACTCTGGCTCTTTGTTTGCGCGACATGGGTGTTGGGCCGGAAGTGTTCGTCCCTCTTGCTTTTTCGAAGTCCATGTGGAATATTGTCGCAATGATTGGAGTTCTTAAAGCTGGCGGCGCATGTGAGTCTCTTCCTCCTTCGTCAAATAGAATCTTTGGGGAACCTGTGAACATGATAGCGGGAACGAGACGTATGCATAGTAGATCCAACTGGTTAACTGAAAATAGTCATTCCTCTGGACCCGACGCACCCAATTGCTCGCCTTGAATCCCTTGCTCAGGCTGTCAATGCAAAGGTCATGCTATGTTCTCGTGAATATGCGGATGTCTTGGCTTCCGTTACTGAGACGGTGCTCCCTCTTGATGAGCAGATGTTATCGGAAGTGACGAACTATGGGAAGCCGGAATTAACGAGCGTTTCTCCGGATAACGCGGCGTACATCATCTTCACGTCTGGATCGACTGGTATGCCCAAAGGCACAGTCATAGAGCATGCATCCTTGTAAGCGGTCTATTTATTTCGTTTATCTTTTTGATCGTACTCCATTGCTTTGTGTTTCGCTGATTTATTTCCCAGCTGCTCCGGTGCGCAGTATCACGCTCCAGCGCTACACTTGTCAAGCACCCAGAATTTGCGTGTCCTAGCCTTCAGCTCACACTCGTTCGACGCATCGCTGATAGATATGCTGACCGTCCTCATGGTCGGAGGGTGCATTTGCATCCCTAACGAGGAGAACCGACTAAACAATCTTGCTGGTGTAATCAATGATATGCGTGTTAACTGGGCTACTTTGACGCCGACGGTCGTGCGATTCCTTGAGCCTGAAATGGTTCCGAGGCTTGAGACAATCGTGTTAGCTGGAGAGGCAATGAGTCAACCCAACTTGGACACATGGTCGCGAATTGTAATTTCCAGCCTCTCACCCGTACACAACCCCATCCCACTAACGCTATGTAGAATCTTATTAATGCCTATGGCCCGAGTGAATGCTCTGTCGCCGCATGTATTAACTCCCACGTCAGAGCTGATAGCGATCCGAAGGATATTGGATTTCCCGTCGGTATCCGCGCATGGGTTGTGGACCCCGAAAGCTACAACAGGCTTTTGCCAGTTGGCTGTGTGGGTGAATTACTGGCCGAAGGCCCAACTCTGGCTCGCTGCTATCTGAACGATGGTGAGAAGACCAATCAGGTTTTTATTCACGATCCTGAATGGGCGATGGATGCGCATGGAAACCGGCAGAAGCTTCGTGGATATCTCACAGGGGATCTTGTTCGTCAATACCCTGATGGGTCTTTGAGTTTCATTGGTAGGAAAGATACCCAGATTGTATGTTTGCTCGCATGCTTTGATTTAAAGAGATACCTTAAAATCAAAGCACCCCTCTTGAGTCATCAATCAAGCGCTAATAAGAAGCAGAAATACCACGGCCAGCGGATTGAGCTGGGAGAGATCGAGAACAGTATTCATAGGGAGAGCAGCATCAAGCATGTTCTTGTTATGCTCCCGAAATCTGGACACTTCCAGGGACGGCTAGTGGCAACAGTTTCTCTAACAGGGTTCAAAGTCAGCTCTACGGCAGCAAAGCCGGCTCTCTTGTCAGGATCTGACAAGCATGCCGCAGACGTAATTATTGCTAAGGTTCGGGACGCATTGGAATCCCAGATTCCTGCCTACATGATTCCATCAACCTGGATTGTCGTAGAGGACATCCCCCAGCTTGTCTCTGGAAAATTGGACCGCAAAGCAATGTCAAATTGGCTTGCAAATTTGGATGAAAGAAGTTGCCAACTCATCAATCCGATCTCCTCCGATGCGACTGAAACCCTTGCTCTAACCAATGCTGAGCAAGACATTCGAAAGATCACCTGTCATGTATTGAACTTACGTGAAAGCCAAGTTACTTTGGATCGATCATTCCTAGGAATGGGGGTTAGTTTTAGCCCTTGGTACCCACTAGTGAATATACTAACTCGAATACTAGGGTGACTCAATTAGTGCAATGCAGATGATGGGCATATGCCAAAAAGACGGTATTGGCATTACCGTCCAAGTGATCTTGAAAAGCAAGTCTTTAAGGCAACTGGCCGCATCAATTCAAGAGGTTAAAGTTCAGTCCTTTCAAAAGGAGAAGATTGGAGAACACTTCGATCTCTCGCCAATCCAGCGCTTATGGTTTCAACTTCCGAACCAAGGAAAAGGCCACTTCAACCAAAGTTTTTTCCTCCAGGTCACACGTCCTGTGTCTGAGAGCTATGCCCGAAGAGCTATTGAGAGCATCACTGAAAGGCACCCAATGCTACGAGCTCGGTTCGATGACATTGGGTACGGCGTGTGGCAACAGAAAGTGACGAACGATATCTCAGGCTCCTACCGGTTCCGTAGGCACAACATCAATGAAAAAGAAGATGCCACTGCGGCCGTTGCCGAGTGTCAGCAGTCGCTTAATCCATTCAAAGGACCCCTTTTTGGCGTCGAGCTGTTTAATCTGAACGATGGAAGACAACTCATGTTTGCAACTGGTCACCACTTGGTGATCGATCTCGTATCTTGGCGCACTATTCTCCAAGACCTCGAAGATTTGTTGGAGGATCCACAAGCCAGGCTTCTCCCAACGACCATGCCGTTTTCGGCTTGGTGTAGACTCCAGGCCGAACAAGCTTCAACTCTTAGGCTCAATGAGATTCTGCCCCATACCAAAATCCCCACCGGCAATTTTACCTATTGGAATATACCATATTCCGAAAATACTTACGGAAATGCAACATCTGAGGGTTTCGAGCTGGATTCTACTGTAACCTCACAATTTCTATCCGTCGTGCAGGACAACATGAAAGTGGACCCGATTGACGTCTTATTGGCGACGTTAATATATTCATGGTCTAAAGTATTCAAAGATCGAGAAACTCCCCCAGTCTATAATGGTATGTCATCCTAAGATACGCACTCACATCTACTAACATTTCTGAAATAGAGGGACATGGACGTGAGCCCTGGAACTCTATAGACATTTCTCGCACTGTCGGTTGGTTTACAACGGTTTTCCCTATCCAAGTTGCCATGTCCGAATCAGGTGATATGCTTGATGTTATCAAACGTGTCAATGAGTATCGCAAGCAAGTGCCCGATAACGGACGGCCATACTTTGCCCGTCGATGCCTTACCAGTGTTGGACAAGAGTTTTTCGGAACGCACACTCACTGGGAAATTTCCTTCAACTACTTAGGACAATACCAGCAGCTTGAGCGAGAAGGCGCATTACTCCGCTCTGTCGATAATCTAGCAGGCGAAGCTCGTGGAGCCGGAGGCATCGCAGATGTCGGGTTTGACACTCCTCGATTCGGTCTTTTTGAAATCTCGGCCGTCATCGTACAGAAAAAGCTTCGGTTTTCATTTACTTTCAACAAGTACATGAGGCGCCAAGAGATGATTCGAGAATGGATATCCGTCTCAGAGAAATCTTTGGGGACTGCGATTGAAAGCATGTCGCAACACAGTGCAGAACCCGGGACGAACAACTTTTTTTTACTTGGCCTCACTACGGGCTACCGAGAGAAGTGCCTCAACGAGATCCTTCCCCGCTTTGGTCTCTCTGTTGTGGATTTGGAAGATGCCTATCCCTGCACTGGGATCCAAGATGGTATCCTTTTAGGTCGTTCTCGAGATTCAGGATACTACTCAGCCGCAGTCTCGTATGAAGCACGATGCTTCAATGGCTCGACTGACGCTCAGCGTCTTGCAGACTCCTGGCAGCTTGTAGTTCGCCGCCACCCTGTCCTTCGAACCATTTTCGTGGAAAGCTTCTCTAAAGCTGACGCCATGTATGATCAACTAGTCCTGAAAGACCACAAAGCGAATATTGTCCGCCTTTCTGCAGACAGCAATGCCGATGCCATGCGGCTTCTGGACTCAAGACGCTCGGATGACTTTGATGACGGACGAACACCACCGCACAGATTCACTATTGTCGAAACGAATTCATTCACTGTTTTCTGTATGCTGGAAATATCTCACGCCATCATGGACGGCGAATCGATCAATGTGCTTTTCCAAGATATAGCAAATGCATACCACCAACAACTCCACCAGCCAACGCCGAGTTTCGGCGAATACGTGCAACATCTCCGAAAGATAGATCTTGCTTCCGGGGTTCAGTTCTGGAAGGATTACCTTCGGGAAGTGGAACCCACAAGCTTCCCTACTTTGAAAGATTCCCACCGCGAAATACAGCGAGAGCTCCGCTCTATTCAATTTAGTTCAGACTTCGTCAACCCTCAGGTGATGCAGGATTTCTGCTCAGAGAACAACATCACTATAGCCAATATTTTCCATACCGTTTGGGCTATTACGCTAAGCTACTACGCGGGATCCGAAGATGTATGCTTCGGGTATCTTACAAGCGGTCGCGATGCACCCATCGAGGGTATTGGTAATATGGTTGGTCCACTTATCAATACCTTAATCTGCCGCGTCAAGCTTCACAATCACCAGACGATGAAAGATGTTCTAGAAAATGTCCAGCAAGATTATGTAGACAGTTTTGAACACCGTCTAGTTCCATTGAGCTTGGTACAAAATGCTGTGGCGTTGCATGGCTCTATGCTATTCAATTCCGTTCTATCATACCGCCGAGTCAAGTCGAACCAGCGCATCCCACAGCAGGAGAACTTGGCCTTTATCGAAAACGGCCCATATTACGACCCAACAGAATATCCAATTGGTATTAATATCGAAGTTTCGGATAATGTCGTTGCGCTTTCTCTTGAATACTGGACGGACTATATTTCTGATGCCCATGCTCAGAACGTTACATCCACTTTCTCTCACTGTCTGTCAAACATATTACAACACTCCAGCAAACCTCTAAGAGAGTTAGCCCGGGTCAGCCCTAAGCACATCCAGCGGATACTGGAGTGGAACAAAGCCGCCCCTGATATTGTCCATGATTGCCTCCACAATGCATTTTCGAAGCAAGTTCGCTTGCAGCCTGATGCACCAGCCATTTGCTCATACGACGGAAATTTCACCTATGCTGAATTGGATTCTTATTCAGACAATCTTGCAAATTACCTTGTGGAATTTGGTATCGGCCCTGAAGTCTATGTCCCATGCTGTTTCGATAAGAGTTCATTTGCGGTGGTGGCGATGATGGCTGTTCTAAAAGCAGGAGGTGCTTGTGTAGCTCTTGATGCAAATCACCCAAAAGAGGCCTTGAAAACTAAGGTTCTTGACACAGGGGCTAGTGTCGTTCTCACCACGGCTCACAGAGCCAGATTATTCGAGGATTATGTTCCCAACGTTGTCTGCATTTCTAAGCGGCTCTTCGGCCAGATCCCGATAATTACGAAGCCTGTCATGAGCTCGGTTAGACCTGAAAACCCAGCGTTTATCATTTTCACCTCTGGCAGCACCGGCAAACCGAAAGGAGTCGTGTTGGAGCATCGCTCTATTGTCACTTCGATGTTTGCACACGGGCCTAAGCTTGGCATACAGCCGGGAACGCGATTTCTGCAATTTGCATCATACCCATTTGATGTGTCGCTAGAGGAAATATTCACAACTCTAATTCTAGGTGGTTGCTGTTGCATTCCGTCCGAAGAGCAACGCATGAGCAATGTCGTAGGAGCGATCAATGAGCTGAACGTCAATTTTGTAGATCTAACTCCAACTGTTGCCAGTATGATTGACCCAAACAAAGTTCCATCAGTCAAAGTTATGGCCATGGGCGGGGAACAGTTATCTAAGGCCGTGATAGAGAAATGGTGCAGGCGAGTTCGACTGCATGGATTCTATGGCCCATCGGAAGCATCTAGTAAGACATCATTATCCGCTCCAAATTAGAGAAGTCCGTTGACAAATCCACAGTCAGCTGCACCTGGAAAGATTTCACAAACGACACTGAGACCGAGCCCAATAACATTGGCCGGGCAATTGGCAGCTGCGCCTGGATCGTACATCCAGAGGATGTCAACTTGCTGCAGCCGATTGGCTGCAAAGGCGAACTTCTCATCGAGGGGCCGATCCTAGCAAGAGGCTATCTAGGAGATCGACAAAAGACCGAGAAGTCGTTCATCTGCAACCCGACCTGGGCGTGTGGATCAGAAGGGTCCGTACGTCGATTTTATCGCACCGGGGACTTGGTTTCGTATGGTTCCAATGGCGATATAAAATACCACGGCAGAATCGATACCCAAGTCAAACTCAACGGCCAACGCATCGAACTAGGAGAAATAGAACACCATATGCAGCTTATTCTGCCTCAAGGGTCGCAGTCGGCGGTGGAACTGGTCACAGCCGATGGCAAAAAGGCTCTTGCAGCGTTCATCGAGTCCCCAAATGCCGCATCTAAAGCCAAAGAGAGTCCTCTATTGAGCATGACAGAAGCCTTCAAGGTGCTTGTGAAGACTATTGAGGTCTCCCTTTCTAGTAATCTGCCATCCTACTACGTCCCCAAACTGTTCTTCCCAATGGCGCAGATGCCCATGACAACGTCCGGAAAGCTTGATAGACGAAATCTTCGAACTTTAGTAAACAATCTTTCGGACAGCCAATCAGTCGAATACCGATCATCCGAAAATGGAGGCGCTCCTCCTTCCACAACAGCTGAACTTGAGCTTGCCGGCCTATGGGAAAGGATTCTGAATCTTAGACCCGGAACGGTCGGAAGAGAGTCCGGATTCTTCCAACTTGGCGGCGATAGCGCAACGGCCATGCGATTGTCAATGCTGGCTCGTGATTGCGGAATCAATCTGTCTGTTTCGGCCATCTTTCAGCGCCCAACTTTGTCGCAGATGGTAACCGGAAGCGTTCTCTCGCCTGCCACGAATGGCGAATCCAAATCATCCATACCGGCCTTGGAGCCATTCGCGCTGATTCCAAAGAATATGAGGGACAGGATTATCAAGCGTATAGCTAGGGAGTGCGAAATGAACCACAGTCTAATAGAAGATGCATATCCCTGCACGAAACTTCAAGAAGGATTAATCGCTTTGAGTATGCAGGAGCCTGGGGCATACGTCGCACAGACTGTCTACAAGCTCCCAGTGGGCATTGATATCGAAAAGTTCTGTAAAGCGTGGAGTGTGGTGTTCGAAGCCGAGCCGATTCTCCGAACACGGATCGTGTACACTGAGGAATATGGGTTCCTTCAAGCCGTGTTCAAGCAACAGATGGAATGGAAATCTTTGGGGAATCTTGAGAGCTTGAGTGAAGCAAGCAGGCACTTGCCCAACCGTGAAGGTGGCGCTCTTTGCACTTTCACTCTTGCTGGAGAAAGAACATCACCGCACTTCATCTGGACTGCTCACCATTCAATTTATGGTAAGGAAATCGATTTTCTCAACCTCCACATCTTCAGAAACTGACTGCTCGTAGATGGTTGGAGTATTGGCCTGTTGTTGTCAAAGGTTGAAAATGCGTTGAAGACCAACCGGACACAGCGCGGAGAAGTCGTCCAGTACAGTCATTTTATTAATCATCTCTCCGATATTGATTCCAGCGATTCAGATAGCTTCTGGGTGTCTCGCCTCTCTGGAATGGATGCCCCTATCTTTCCACTATTGCCAAGGCCCGGCTATCAAGCAAAAGCATCAAGCAGTGCTTCCCGGAATGTTGTTGCAAGACTTCCACCGCAATTCAATGTCACAATGGCATCCGTTATTCAGTCGGCCTGGGCAGCATTGCTCTCAGCCTACACAAGTTCTGCACAGGTTATCTTCGGCTTAACAGTGAATGGCCGTGATGCAAACGTGGCTGGTATCGAAGACATGCTCGGTCCAACCATAGCGACTGTTCCTGTTCTTCTAGATATCAACCGAGACTGGACAGTTGGCGAATATCTCTCTGAAGTCCAGCGCCTCTCAGCCGAACGAATGCCATACCAACATGCTGGCCTTCAACACATCCGACAGCTTAATGATGAAACTGCAGCAGCGTGCGGCTTCCAGAATATGTTGATGATTACCAGCGAATCGGGTCCGGAGACAGATAGCGGAATATGGAATCTGCAAAGTACCGGTGCAATGGGAACTAACTTTTTCACCTATCCACTCATGGTTTCTTGCACGGTAAGTGGTGAATTAACCAAGATCGCAGCACAGTATGATTCCCATGTTGTTGCCCCGTGGATGGTAGAACGAATCCTCATTCAGTTCGAACACACCCTTCATCAACTCACATCCCCGGCAATGCAAGACTCGAAGGTCGGAGACATACCAGTCTTAAATGGCGCAGATTGGCAACAGATTAATGCTTGGAACAACAAGCCTCTACGCACTGCCCAAACAACTATCCATGAATCGATATTCAGCCACAAGTTGGGCTCCTCTCCTGCACTTGAGTCGTGGGACGGCCGTTTCACGTTTTCTCAACTTGACAGTCTGACCTCGAAGATGGCAAGATGGCTTGTTTACTCAGGTGTCAAATCTGGGGATTTCGTGCCTCTTTGCTTCGAAAGGGGTGCGTTGTACGTCATAGCCTTGCTCGCTGTGCTCAAGAGTGGAGCCGCATTCGTTCCTCTGGATCCTGAAGCCCCCAAGTCTCGATTGCGCGATCTGGTTCGAGGCGTGAATGCAAATTTGATGCTCTGTTCGCCTCCCCAAAAATCTATTTGCGAAACATTGGGCATCACAGTCCTGGCTGCCGACATCAATATGACGGGAAATTCAACAATTTCATCGACAACGCTACCTTCAGTCTCACCTAAGCAGGCTGCATACTGCATCTACACCAGCGGCTCGACGGGGATGCCCAAAGGCACTGTGATTCAGCACTACGCCTTTGCGTCTAATGCAACCCCATGTGCCGAGATGCTCTACATCGAGTCTGGGTGTCGCGTTCTTCAGTTTGCCTCCTACATTTTCGACTCGTCTCTGATTGAGATGTTGACTCCGCTAATACGAGGGTGCCATGTATTTATTCCCACTGGCGAGGATCGCCTTACCAACCTTATTTCGTATATGCACTGGAACAAGATTGATTGGGCCTGTCTAACTCCAACCGTTTGCCAATCTATGAACCCTACGTCAGTCCCTCACCTAAAGACGCTGGTTTTAGCTGGCGAGGCTATGGGCCCTCACCATGTCTCAACCTGGGCACCACACGTGCGCTTGATCAATGGATATGGTCCCACAGAAACAAGTGTCGCTGCCACGATAAACAACAAGATGACCGAAGCAACTAGCCCCTCTAATATCGGGTACGCCGTTGGAGGTCGCTGTTGGATCGTTGATAAGAACAACCACAACCGACTTCAGCCTTTAGGCGCGGTTGGAGAAATTCTCGTTGAAGGTCCAACACTAGCCCGCGGATACCTAAATAACCCAGAAAAGACGGCAGAAGTTTTCATAACCAGCCCGACCTGGGCCCGAGAAGCCCAATTCCAAATCGATCCGTATCCTCGACGGTTTTATAAGACCGGAGACCTTGCCAAGTACAACGAAGACGGCAGCTTCTTCTTTATCGGAAGAAAGGATGCACAGGTGAAGGTACGCGGCCAACGCTTGGAATTGGGTGAGGTCGAGCAGAATTTGAGCCTCGACTCCTCAGTCAAGCGCGTCGTCGCGGCTATTCCAGCTTCCGGGCCCTGTGCTAAACGGTTGGTCGCTGCAATATGCATCGATAATTCTCCCGGTAATAGTCTCATTTTCCGTTTCAAACAATACGCGAGATCTAACAATCATGCAGGTAATCAAGATAATGATTCATTAATGGTAGATTTCGGACGAGCTAAACATGTCTCGGGCGTCCGAGATAGACTATGTCAACGCCTTCCGTCATATATGGTCCCAACTTTGTGGATTGTCTTCCACTCCTTGCCTTTGCTCCCCTCAGGGAAGCTCGATCGCCGACGCGTTGTTAAATTCGTAGAAATGATGGACGATGACACTTACCATCAAATCTCCAACGCTGAAGAAGAAGAGACACACAACTTGGATCTTTCAGAAGTCGAGCGCCAGTTTCAGATTATCTTCGGTCAAGTTCTTAATCTGCCTGAAAACAAAATCGGAAAGACAAAGTCCTTCCTCCATCTCGGTGGTGACTCCATTTCGGCAATGCAAGTTCAAGCCCGTTGCAAATCTGCTGGTCTAAGTGTGACAGTTCAGGATATCATCCGGTCAAAGTCTATTGAGGAGCTTGCTTCTAAGGTCTCATCTGTCGAGGAAACTGTGCCACAGGACGAAGCAACAGAAAGAAGCTTCGGGCTGTCGCCTATTCAAAGGTTCTTCTTCGATAGAGTGGGCGATAACTTCGTTCGTTTCAACCAAAGTGGCCCGGTTCTACGCATGTCTCGCAAAATCGCGCACGAAGATATAGCTAGAGCAGCTGCTTCGATTACAAAGGCTCATTCAATGCTGCGAGCACGGTTTCAAAAGATGCCCGATAGCACTTGGTCACAGAGAATTACAAATGACGTCTCTGGATCTTGTCGTTTCCGGTCACACCGTATTCAGAATTCTAGTCAGGTCACATCTCTGACTGAAGAATCACAGGCTTCTCTCAACGTTGAGACTGGTCCTCTCTGGTCTATCGATGTATTCGATGTCTCCTGTGACAACTCACAGCTCCTGTTCTTGGTATCACATCATCTTGTCATCGATATTGTCTCCTGGCGCGTTGTTCTGGAGGATCTTGAGAGCATGCTATCTGGTGAGCAACAAATTCCCCAAAGCCTTCCATTCCAGATTTGGTCCGAAAAACAAGAAGAGAAAGCTGTCAAAGACTTTTCTGCCACTGTCTATCCTTTCGAAGGATGCCCCACGGCGGATCTAGAGTACTGGGGCCTTTCACGATCCGCAAATTTGAATGAGCATGTGGTGAGCAAAACTTTCGAGCTTGAACCGACCTATTCTCTTCTCCTACTCGGAGCAAATGACGTATTGAACACAGAGGCATTGGATATATTCATTGGCTCGGTGTTAGAGTCGTTTGGAAGAGCTTTCACGGACAGAACCATCCCTCCAGTTTTCAACGAAGGTCATGGTCGTGAGCCGTTTTCGGCAAATCAAGATCTGTCACGGACCATCGGGTGGTTTACCACTTTGTTCCCGATTTATATTGCTTTAGATGCTGGCGAGGAGACTGACATTTTGAGTACTATTCGCTGGGTGCGAGATTTCCGCTCTCGAGTCCCACAGTCTGGCCGACCATATTTCGCCCATTCCATGCTTCGAGATGCTACTAATAATCCATTCGCTTCGCACTTTCCGATGGAGATTGCGTTCAACTACTTAGGGAAAATGCAACAACACGACCGGAAAGATGCCTTGTTTAGGCCTGTTCCAAAAATCTCAACCGGACAGGACGTGAGCGGAAATGTTCCCCGTTTTTCCATTTTTGAGATTTCTGCGTCCATCTCTCATGGTCGTGTTTTGTTTAATTTCAGCTATCCCAAAGATATCATACACGAGCAGAATATTGCTACCTGGATATCAGGGTGCAAGCTCTGTCTCCATCAAGCGGTCGATGGATTGATTAGGCGCAAGCCTGGTGCGGATGTTGCAGGGTTCCCTCTTCTTCCTCTCGCGTATAGAGGGGATGAGAAGCTCAGTCAAAAACTCCTTCAGATCGGAATGCCCTCCGCAGATGTATTGGAAGACGTCTTCCCTTCGTCACCGATGCAGCAAGGAATTCTTCTCAGCCAGATTCGAAATTCTGAGCATTACATCTTCCGCACCATTTTTGAAGTCCTGCCCGCATCCAGAGAAAAACAAGTCGACATTTCTAGACTCCAGTCTGCGTGGTCGGCAGTGGTGGCTCGCCATCAGGCTCTAAAGATGTTCTTTATCGAGAGCACAGCCGAGCAGGGTCTCATGGAACAATGCGTTCTAAGAGACTATCAACCCAGGATGTCGACATTGAAGTGCCCCGATTTCCGCATTCCAGGGATTTTCCAGGAGCATCAGCGTATCAACTGTCGCGACCCTGTCCCACCTCATGCATTAGCAATCGCTGAAACATCTTTATCTCGAGTATTCTGCATGCTAGAGATGAGCCATGCGATATCCGATGGCTCATCAATGGGTGTTCTCCTAGATGACCTGGCCTCTGCCTACGATGGAAAACTCCTAGAAAAAGAGCCCGCAGCACGATTTAGTGATTACATCAAATACTTCTACTCTGCAGAAAGAGAAACAGATCTTGCCTACTGGAAAAACTATCTCAAGGACGCCTCGCCATGCCTCTTCCCGGTTCTGACGGAAGGAGCTAAAGGACCAAACTCGCAGCAATGTTTAGAGATTACGTTTGATGATCTATCTAGGATTAAACAATTCAGCAAACAACACGCGGTCACTATTGCGTCGCTTCTTCAACTTGCCTGGGCAGTATTGCTTAGGACTTACGTTGGATCAGAGCAGGTCACATTTGGATACGTTACTTCTGGCAGAGACATCCCATTACAAGGAATCAGCGAAGCTGTGGGATGTTTTGTTCGGATGATGATATGCAAGGTTAACTTCGATGATAGCATGCCTGTGCTTGCCGGGCTTGAACGCGTTCAAAACGATTTCATCACTGCGATGGACCACCAAAGATGCTCACTTGCCGATGTTCAGCATGAAACCCAGCGGCAGTCTCTTTTCAACACAGCATTCACACTCCAAAAGCAATCCGAACAGCATGCCGCTGCGGAAGAACTTGAGTTTAAGGTCCTAGATGCCATGGATCCAAACGAGTATGCTATCACTCTCAACGCCGACGTATCCGACTCGAGGATAGGAGTTTCTATGACATACGCGACTAATATTGTCTGCCCGGCTCAAGCTACAAATATTGCTGAAACATACCAACAAATTGTTTGCAGTATCATTTCTTCGAGTCCCGGACAAAAGCTGGGTGACATTGAGCAGCTGGGGGAGTGTGGACTAAGTCAAATTAGAAGCTGGAACATGAAGCTACCTGAGCGCATTGACCGATGTATCCACGAAGTCATTGCCGAACAAGTTCAAATCAGGCCATCGGCGCAGGCTGTTTGCGCTTGGGATGCCGAATATTCGTTCTCAGAACTGGATTCAATGTCCACCAATCTGGCTTGGATGCTCCGATCCTTAGGCGTGGGAGTTGAGACGCCTGTCCCAATCTGTTTTGAGAAATCAGCATACGCAGTGGTAGCAATGCTGGGAATCTTGAAAGCGGGTGGCGCATTTGTGCCGATTGATGGCTCACATCCCGAATCGAGGCTTCAAATGCTCATCACTGAGCTTGGTGCTCGTCATGTTCTCTGTTCATCAGTGTATAAAGAGAAATTGCTTGAGGCGGCCACTGATGCCATCGTGGTTGACGAGCATACTCTAAGGAGGCTACCAAAGAAGGGGAAGCGCCCGATCATCGAAATCGGACCATCGAATCTCGCATACATGATATATACATCCGGAACTACGGGTGTACCAAAGGTATGAATTTGCTATTCTTGAGTAGCTAAAGCTCCGACCGTTACGTACATTGTGCTAACATCTCTTCCAGGGAACGATGATCGAGCACGGCTCATTTTGCACGAGCGTGAAACAACATGGGCCTCCTTTGGGGATCTGCCCTGAGGCTAGAGTCCTTCAATTTGCGAGCTATACATTTGATGCCTGTGTGATGGAAATAATGTCTACTCTCATGCTTGGGGGCTGTGTCTGCGTTCCTAGCTCAAAGCAGCGCATGAATGACCTACCAGGAGCAATTGGATCCATGAGAGTCAATTGGGCTGTATTGACACCATCAGTGGCGAATAATATCCAGCCTGAGGACGTCCCTGATCTAAAGACGTTGATGACGGCTGGGGAGGCTCAAACTCCAGCACTGGTCTCAACATGGGCCAAACACTGTCGCCTCATCAACGCATATGGTGAGGAATTCAAAGTTCCAAGAAGGATCGGATGATAACTCTGTCTAGGTCCAAGTGAAACTTCCATTATTGCCGCCTTCAGCATCAAATCCAATGAAACAGGACAGATTTTGAACTCCGATTGTGCAACGATTGGCAGTGCTGTCGGAGGCCGTAACTGGCTAGTTGATTCGAAGGACATCAATAAACTTACCCCTATTGGCGGTATTGGCGAGCTTGTTGTTGAAGGCCGGGTTGTTTCTCGAGGCTATATAAACAACAAAGAGAAAACTGCCACATCGTTTTTCGAAAGTCCAGCCTGGATGAACCGAAAGCTCCTAGAGCCGTTGAAGGCCAAGTCTGATCGTATGTATCGGACTGGAGATCTTTGTCGCTATAACTCTGACGGCTCTCTCGTGTAAGTGCATGTTACATTTCCGATATGAAACTATTAGGTCTCACTATCTTTCCTAGGTACATTGGCCGCAAGGACACCCAAGTGAAACTAAACGGCCAACGAATTGAAATGGGCGAGATCGAGCACCATGTTGAGTCTAGCCTCCCAGCAAATACACTGAGCGCAGTGGATATTGTTTCCACCCATAATTCCTCCAGAAAAGCTCTCTGCGTGTTTTTCTGCGCAGCATCTAATATGTCCATCTCAAGTGCCGAGTCTATTGCCAACGACTCAAATCTTCTCCTCCCTTTTGGCGGGTCACACCGCTCGGTGGCCAAAACTCTTGAATCTAAGTTGGCGTCGTTGTTGCCTTCCTACATGATCCCAACTATCTTTGTCCCTGTTCTCCGGCTGCCATGGAACGCTTCAGGGAAGCTCGACAGAAACCTTCTCAAGAGCCTCATTAATGGGCTCTCGGAGAGTGAGCTTGCTCCATACCGGCTAGCTGATCGCTCATACAAGCGACAGCCAACCGGACGTGCAGAGCAAGCGCTTCAACGCGCCTGGTCAGCTGTCCTCGGCCAACCACCAAGTACCATCGGTGCAGATGACTCCTGGTTTAGGCTTGGAGGGGATTCCGTGTTATCCATGCGACTTGTTGCGGCTGCACGACGTGAGGGTATCGTCATTTCAGTCGCTAGTGTGATGAAAAACCCAACACTCTCAGATATGGCTCTCACATCTCAGTTTTTGGATACTCAGTCGTCTCCAATGCAAGCGAAACCATTTTCTCTCCTCAGGTCAGATCAGCCGATCGAGCAAATCTTACAAGAATGTCTTTATTCGTATGGCGTGGACGAACAGGCCATTCAGGACGCATACCCCGCAAGCCCTCTTCAACAGGCTTTTATCACACTTTCGGAAAAACAGCCTGGCGCATATGTTGCTCAAAATGTATTCCGCTTGACACCATCAGTCGACGTTCTCAGGTTAAAGCGCGCTTGGCAGCAAGTCGTTGATGACCTCAATATTCTACGCACACGCATCGTCCAGACAGGGACAGGGAATTTTGTCCAGGTTGTTCTGAAAACACAAGAGATTGAATGGATCTCATCCGAATCCGTCGAATCGCTATCGGATTACACTCTAGAGATCCCATCTCATAACGGCGGGCCACTTGCAGCATATGCTATCGTGGAAGAACCATCCGGAGATCGATTCTTCATTTGGACGATTCACCACTCAACTTACGATGGCTGGAGCATGCCTTTAATCTTGAACCGGGTAGAGGGAGTCTATTTCGAAGGATCGTGCCAGCTTCCAACTCCACCTTTCTCGTTATTCATAGATTACCTTGGAAAGAAGAGCCCCGAGCAATCTCGTGACTTCTGGAAGTCAAGACTTGCTGGGGTTACGCATGAACATTTTCCTTCTCCGCCGCGACCTGATGAGGAGCCAAACTTCCTTAAAATTGATCACTCGTTCCCACTCAGTGCAATCCCTGGATCCAATATAACACCTGCAACTTTGATCAGGGCAGCGTGGGCGCTCCTTCTTTCGGTGTATTCTCACTCAGAGGATGTTATTTTTGGTGAAACACTTTCCGGAAGGGACATCCCGGTTGAGAATATTACGGATCTCGTTGGGCCTGTTTTGACAACAGTTCCCATGCGGATCCAAATCGATCGCAACCAATCGATCTCAGACTTCCTCTTGAGTATCGTTCAGAATACCCTTAGCGCGATAGATCACCAACACTACGGGCTCGCCCAGATAAAGCGCATCGATGAAGACTGCTCGACTGCATGCGATTTCCAAAGTCTTTTAGTCATACAGACCGGAGAAGATCAAGGTCAAAGCAAACTTTGGACTCCACACATTTCTGAAGGTTCTAGTTCCACTTTCTTCACGTATCCACTAGTCCTCGAGTGCACAGCCGGATCTTCAGCAGTCAGTGTCATTGCTCATTACAATTCTAACGTTATCTCGAGTTTCCAAATTCAACGCATGCTTTGGCAGCTCGAAACGATTTTAGGACAACTCTCAGATGTGCAAGCTGTGGGGACTAGATTGAAAGATTTGAACACTCTTAGCGCGAAGGACATTGACAGCCTCAAAGAGTGGAATGCAGAGGAACCGCTTCTAATAGGTGATACGCTAAACTCGGTCTTCAGACGGCAGGTTTCACAGCGTCCGAAGGCAACCGCTGTCTCAGCCCATGATGGTGAATTCACATACGCTGAGCTCGGAAACGAGGCCTCAAAGGTAGCCAATTACCTTAGAAGACTTGGAGTTGGGCCAGAAACGTATGTACCAGTCTGTTTGGAGAAATCAAAGTGGATGATGGTCGCAATTCTCGGAGTCATCCTGGCTGGCGGAGCCTATGTGCCTTTGGACCCAAAGCATCCTATCTCCCGACACCATGAGATCGCCGAAGATGTTCAAGCGTCTGTGGTATTATGTTCGGCTCAATATCGTAATTTGTACTCTGGTTTGCCTAAAGTCACTCTCTTCGAAGTTGGTGAGAGTACCATATCCAACCTTCCATCGCTCTATCGTCTCAGCACAAGCCCGCACACTTCAAAACCTTCTCCCAACGACCCTTTGTATGTCATATATACCAGTGGAAGCACCGGTCGACCTAAAGGAGTCGTCATTGAGCACCGGAGCTTCTGCAGCTCTGCGTTGGCAATGTGTCAAGCGTTCCGCATCTCCAACGATACGAGAGCATTCCATTTTGCGAGCTTGGTATTTGATGCCTCTGGTAAGCCCCCAGACCTCTTCAGTTATTAATCACTTACTTACTCATAATTAGTGATGGAGATGTTGACGCCCCTGAGCTGTGGGGCCACTGTTTGTATTCCTTCCGACGCCGACAAATTAAACGACGTCTCCCACACAATAAATAATTTTCAAGCCACCTGGGCGTTCCTAACAACGTCTGTCGCTAACATCATCACGTCACCTAGTTCAGTCCCAACTTTGGAAACTCTAGTCGTTGGAGGGGAGGCCATGACGGCGGAGACAGTAGCCAAATGGACCTCAGGAAAAGTTTGCCTCATCAATGCTTATGGTAAGCGAACTCTCCATAAATTCTTGCACGTGCAAATTATTCATCTAAATTAGGTCCTACCGAAGCTACCGTCTCTTGTAGTGGAAATATTGACGTAGCTAAAAAGCGAGATCCCTTGAACATTGGTCATGCCTTCGATTCATGCCGCTTGTGGATTGTAGATCCCAAGGATTCAAACAAGTTATCACCGATCGGAGCGCCAGGAGAATTGGCTATCGAAGGACCAATTCTTGCAAGGGAGTATCTGAATGACCCGGAGAAGACGAAAGCAGCATTCTTCAGCACACCGACCTGGATAGAGCGAATAACCGGGAATAAATTGGATGACCAGCGCATCTACTTAACCGGAGATCTTGTTCGATATTCGCAAGACGGTTCCCTCATCTACATCAGCCGGAAAGATAACCAGGTCAAAGTCAACGGTCAGCGCTTAGAGATTGGAGAGATCGAAGCTCATTTGGTTAATACCTGTGATGGCCATGACGCTTTGGTCGTATTTCCTAAGCAGGGAATGTGCAAGAAGCGTCTTGTTGCCATTGTGTCCTCTGCAAACTCTAAACGGGCATCGGATCTAGGACCGACAGCTTCGTGCGAAGTTGCCAGCGGTCGAGCTTCCTCATATTTAGAACCTATCCTTTCAAGTGCACGCAAGGCACTATCCGCAAAACTACCACCATACATGGTTCCATCCGTCTGGATATCCCTGAAAGCGATCCCAAGAATGTTATCCGGAAAGCTAGACCGCAAAAAGGTCTTGGGATGGGCAGAGCAAATGAGTAAAGAGACATACCGCAATGCTATGGGCATTGGCAATCGCACGAGCACAAAGGATCTCGTCAGTGGTACCGCCCTCATCCTCCGACAGATTTTATCTCGAGTCCTGAACATCTCCGAGGAAAGCATCGACATTAGCCAATCCTTCACAAGCCTGGGAGGAGATTCAATCACTGCCATGGCGATGATGGCTCGATGCCGCAAAGAAAAGATTACGCTTAACATGCATCAAATCTTGCGCTGCAAATCCATCGAGGAATTATCTCAGTCGATTGGGATGACCTTTGAATCTTCGAAAGCCGAAACAGCAGAGGATCACGGACCATTTGCATTGTCTCCGATCCAACGGCTCTACTTCCATTTGAACCCAGAACAGGTGGAAGGAGGGCATTTTAATCAGAGTTTTACACTCAAGCTTGCAAGGAAGATTGACGCAAAGACGATTGAAGAGGCAATTAAGAAGATTGTTAGCCAGCATCCGATGTTGCGAGCCCGCTTTATGAAGGTCTCGAATCTCTGGCACCAGAGAACAGAAAAGAAGGTTGATTCAACATTTCACTTCCAATCTCACAGGGTAGGACACATCTCAGATGTCGCCGACGCGATTTCGCGATCCCATGCCCATCTCAACATCTCAAACGGACCTGTGTTTTCTGTCGAGCTTTTTAACATTGCCGACGGTACTCAAGTCCTTTTCATGGTTGCGCACCATCTTGTCGTGGATATGGTGTCCTGGAGAATCATACTACAAGATTTGGAGGAATGGATCCAGGTTGGATCTTTACTCTCTGAGAGACCACTATTATTTTCGGCTTGGCGCGAGCTTCAATCCGATCAAGCTTCCGAGTCGAAAGTACTCCCCTCATATGAAATAGCACCCACAAACCTGGATTTTTGGGGTATGAACGGAAAGTCAAATACCTACGACGACACCGAATTTGACGACTTCGTCGTCAACGAGACTATCTCCAGTTATGCTCTAGACGCCCAGACAGCCCTTAAAACTGAGCCTGTAGATCTTTTCGTTGCAACAATTCTTCATTCCTTTTCTAGGACGTTCGTTACGCGCGAGACACCGACCGTCTATAATGAAAGCCATGGCCGAGAACCATTGAGCGATGTAGACCCCTCGCGAACAGTGGGATGGTTTACAAGCCTTTGTCCAATTTCTATTCCGATTTCGGAAGATCAGGATGGCGTTATCGAAACTCTAAAGCGCGTGAAGGATGTTCGACGGAAGATGTCCGACAATGGACGGGGTCATTTCGCAAGCCAGCTCTTAGGCGACCTTTCCAACTTCGAAAGAGGGTTTCCAGTGGAGATTGTATTTAATTATCTTGGAAAGATGCAGCAGCTGGAGCGAAATGAATCTTTGCTTCAGCCACTGGAGTTCGATGATCCTAGGGACCAAAGGAAGATGTCCGATGTGGGGCCCAACGCTACTCGAATCGCTCTATTTGAAATCTCGGCTACGGTTAACAACGGCCTGATTCATTTCTCTTTTGTGTATAATCGGAACATGCAACGTCAAAAAGGCATTCACCGATGGCTAGTTGAGTTTGAGCGGACCTTTGAAGAGCTTGCATTGTCTTTGAAGAACCTATCGGTCCCTGAAGCGACTTTGGCTGATTTTCCCTTATTGCCATTAGAATCATATGACAGGCTCGAAAAACTTATGCAGAAGACATTGCCCGCCGCAGGTATTCCTTCGCTCGTTAACATTGAAGACATCTACCCTTGCGTGCCGATGCAAGAAGGGATGCTGCTTGCACAAGCGAAAGACAGCAAAGCGTATCTCTTCTATGTACTTTTCGAAATGAAATTCAAGAGAGACAACCAGATGATCCCCGTTGATCCACAAAAGCTAGCAGACGCGTGGCAAAAGGTTACAGACAAGCACCCTGCGCTAAGGACAATTTTCATCAATAGTGTCTGTCGAAGAGGTGTCTTCGACCAGGTCGTCCTTAAGAAGCTCCCTTGTACCACGGAAATACGACGAAAAGCTCAATTCGACCCTTCAGCGCTGTTGGAGTGCAGCATGCCAAACATCAAGCCAGCTCCTCCACACCAGCTAACAATTTTATCGACTCAAGACAGGCGCATTTTTGTCAAGTTAGAGATGAACCATGCTGTCATAGATGGAACATCCCATTCGATCCTACTGCAGGACCTGGCGGCAGCATACGAGGACCAACTTCCTAATGAATCAGGACCACTATACTCCAACTACGTCCGGTACATCCGTACAGAAGCTAGTAAGGATGGGGTCGCATACTGGATGCAATATCTGCAAAGAATTCGGCCCTGCTGCGTCCCTGTTCTAAAGAAAGACCGGAACACAGTGAGAAAGCAAGGAACTTTGCTAGTAGACTTCGACGAGTACTCTAAGCTACTAGATATATGCAAGGCCGATAAAGTGACTCTTTCCAGCATGCTTCAGGGTATTTGGGCGAGAGTACTAGCCTTGTACACCAATAATGATGATGTGGTTTTCGGATACGTTGCCTCAGGACGAGACGTGCCAGTCGAAGGGATTCAAGATGCCGTTGGCGCGTTCATCAACATGCTCGTTTGCCGAGTCCAATTCAAGCCAGGAGCCGACATGCGAAAGGTATTCCGGAAGGTGCAGAGTGACTTCATCGATGCGCTGCCGCATCAACATACATCTTTAGCGCGAGTCCAGCACGATCTAGGGCTCTCTGGAGAGTCATTGTTCAACACTGCAATATCGATTCAAAACCACCCTGAGGAGGAGACAACTGAAAAGTCTGGCTTGTTGTTTGAGCAGATCGAAGGATATGACCCCAGCGAGGTAAGGCCTCTCCACAAATCAAAACCCGAGTAGGGAATGCTAATATCAGGGGATACAGTTTGCAGTCACCGTCAACATTGAGACCGCACCCAATTGCGAAGGCGTCCTGCTCAGATACTGGACCGACGTTGTTTCCGACGGCAATGCAGCCAGGCTAGGCGGGATGATGGCGCAAATCATGAAAGAAACTCTAGATCTCGGTGCTGCACCACACGTACCAAATGTAAGAGGAGACGTGGCAGCGGAACCGACCATTTCATCGCAACCATTACTCTCACGGCTCGAGCGACTTGTTGACATGAGCTCAGCTCAACAAGACAATTCGATGGATTTGGGCCACATGATCCGGTCTATTGTGGATCGCGCCGTCCAGGATGCTGTAAAAATAGCACTTCAGGGCCAGCCCACACTGGGTGTGAATAATCCTACCATCATTGAGGATCATGTGGTCGACGCTACTGGAATTGACTTGGCTAGACAAGGGAGTGTGAAAGTTACCCGAACTGAGGTGGTGAACGGCTACATATATCCATATACGGGTGGTGCTCATAGCGATGTTCCTGAGATGGTAAATCAGGCGGCCGAGATCCCTAATCCAAGGGCTGTCTTAAGCGATTGCAATGCGCGGCTGGACTGCGTCAGACGGAAGCTTCTCTCCCTATGGAGTGAGGCCCTCGACCTCTCCGAGGATTCCATCGAGCCCAACGATTCGTTCTTTGTAAGCTTCTTAATACACTATCCAAAGTAAACACTAATGCATTTAGAAATTGGGTGGCGATAGCATCGTAGCTATGAAGCTAGTTGGCGCTGCGAGAGAGGAAGGGCTAACTTTGACTGTTGGAGATGTGTTCCAGAATCCCATCTTCACCGACATGGCGCGAGTCTGTATATCACCAGAGTGTGAGGGTACCCACACAGTGAAGATGACTACCAGAGAAGATACCAGAGCGGATGTGGTACCTGGAGCCGCGACTCTGGCTACCTCCTCAACCACTACCGTGACGGGGGATGAGACTATACTTTCCCCAGCCAGCAAGTTTACTCCAACAGTCTCAGACATTCAAAGTCAAAGCCAATTCAGTTTGCTAGAGTCAGAGGAAGATGATTGGAAGCATGATTGGCTAGCTTCCTCGAAAAGAGCGTCCGTAGATCTCAAGACGCAACCCCGAAATGATCCGCTCATAGCCCGACGGCAATCGATGCGAGAGGACATTTATCGCGCGTTCTCGTTGCTGAAGAAAACGAATGCTCAGAAATCGGTGGATTCATTCCTCCAGGAAAGCATCGTACCAAAGGTCCAGGTATTCCGAGGAGGAATAGCCGACGTACTACCAACCACGGATTTCCAGTCCCTAGCAATTACAGGCGCTCTCCTAGAGTCAAGATGGATGCTCAACTACTTTTATCTTGACGGGGAAGGCGATCTCGACCTCAGAAGCCTTAGAAAATCCGCTTTCCGTATCGTCCATGCCTTCGATATTTTAAGAACAGTCTTTGTCCCATACGGGGATCAATTTCTTCAGGTTGTTCTTCGCAAGCTCCAACCGGAGTTCATCGTACAGGAGACGGATAAAGACCTGGATGACTTTACCAATCAGCTTCACCAACGGGATCGCCTATACGGTCCCCGTTTGGGAGAATCGTTTATACAGTTCCGAGTGGCTAAGAAAACAGGAACTAAGCGCCACAGGATTTTTATCCGCATCTCTCATGCGCAGTATGATGGTGTTTGTATGCCAATAATCTTAAAGTCACTTCAAGAGGGATATCAAGGTCTACCGATTCCGTCTACCCCAAGTTTCTCAAACTATGTACGGGATGCGGCCGGTCGCGTCACGAACGACCACTATGACTACTGGACAGACTTACTCCAAGGCTCAAAGATGACCGAAATTGTCAAACACAGAATACCTAACTTCAATACATCGGACCGCGAGACCATCACCCTCCGAAATACGATCTACGTGGACGTCAACTGCTTCGCAGATTCGAATATCACGCCAGCCAGTTTTATTAAAGCCGCATGGGCGTTCGTTTTGGCCAAAATTACTGCGACGTCGGATGTCGCTTTCGGCCATGTCATTAGCGGACGAAATTCAAATGTGCGTGGCATTTCGAGCATCGTTGGACCGTGCTTGAATACTGTTCCCGTTCGCGTCACATTTGAGTCGCACTGGACAGTTTTGGACCTATGCCGCTTCGTTCAGAGCCAGCAGATTGACAACATGCCGTACGAAACTTTAGGTTCTAGAGAGATCATCAAACGCTGCACCGACTGGCCCGACTGGACCAACTTCTCCACTGTTGTTCAGCACCAAAGTGTCAAGATTGACGAGAAAATAGAGCTTGGGGATAATTTCTACAAGGTTGGCGCCATAGGATCTCAATTGGACACGGCAGACATGGCCATATTGTCCACTCCAAAACGAGACGGGAGCCTGGAGCTTCGTCTAAGTTTCTCCTCAGACAGCGCCATCAGTCCCGAGTTCGCTGAGAGCGCCCTGCAGATGCTGTGCCAAACGTTGTTCTCGTTCTCTGGAAACCTGCACTACAAGCTCCCCACCCCGTCAGAAATCTCAGCCATGGCCAACTGGACTCTTGATAGGCCTGTCAGCCGGAAAAAGAAGGACAAAGACCTCGCTATGAATGCTGAACTACATGGTCTCAATCGGGAGCAAGTACTCGCCTTGTCGGACATACTACGAAGCGCTTGGCAACGGGTTCTTCGCCATGACAAACGCCAACCAGTCTTACCAGAGCTTCACTCGTCGTTCTTTGAATTGGGTGGTGATGTGATTGGGCTCGCACAAGTTGCCTCGCTGCTAGACCAAGAAGGGATCAAGATCCGCGTGGAAGATCTGATCGAGCATCATGTCATGATTGACCAGTTGGCGCTGATTGGGCTAAGGGTTGCGGAGGAGACACAAGAAAAATTGTCAGCTGAGGTAGATAGTACCCCTTCGCTGCAGCTACCGCCCGAGCCGCCTAGGAAGATTAGTATGCATAGATTAATGAGGTCAATGGCATTTGGGAGGAAGGTAGCGAAAGACACCTAAGTTTTGTATTTATATTCCCTTTTCTAGAGGCTTGCGTACTTAAAGCAATGAGAGATTATCTTAGACAAAGAATGATAAATAGAATGGAGTAGGACACGGTAGTCAACAGCCCAATACTTTGCAACAATGCGTGAGGGACCTCCTTGAGCAGCTGAACCTCCATGTCAATAAGAAAGGACCCATGGTTTAGTATACTATAGCTAGTGTCTATAAGAATACTATGGCGCTAAGTAGTTAGCTAAAATTACTTAGTTATAGAAGAAAAAATAAATGGAATCGCTAGAATCGCGGCTCTTTTAGCTAATAAGTATATAGTGCCTCTTATACTAATTAGCTAGGAATCCCGATCCCAGCTCTCACTGTCGTCCGCGTATATTAAGTGCCAAACGCAATCGATCACCTCTTTTGCCAAAGTGATGTTGCCAAACCCTGTAACTGCCATAAGAACGCTAAATGATCGGTTAATTTTCACGCGCTGTTCTTCCTCGAAGGTGGCCCATTCGACCAAGAACAGCGGCAGCAGCAAGGTATTCTAGATCCAGCCCTCAGCGGGGAGTTCATTAATATACTTGATAACATCATCGACAGCGGCTTTGATGTAGGGATCTGGCCGAGATTCTTTCATGGTGCGGTAGAGATAAACCTAAGTAGCTTGTTGGTATAGCATGGAGATGGTGTACCGCGGAGTGCCGGGCGTTTGCGGGCGGATCCAGCCCCGGAGACCCGTATCGATCACGTAGGCAGATATTAGGGCTTCATAATCTATTACAGGGTCTAAATTATCCTCCATCCTTTGCCTCAGTCTCCTCCTTAAATTACTGATTTTCGAGATGAATCGGAAAAGGCCATCTAGTACACCGATGAGTGTAGCTATTTCGGGTTTGATTTTGAAAGCTAAGTTGAAGAACTCCATCATAGGTACTTCCGTATAATCGAGCGAGGTAATTCCCGAAGCTATTAGTTTATAGCGACTTGTTTAGCAGCGGTCATGTGTATCCGGTACTCGCCAAAGATATTGCCCTCACTTCTTGATTGCAGCAGGTGGAGGAGGATCTGAGCGACATTAGAATCTTCGTAGACTATAACGCCGCCTTCCCCATCCTTTTTGCGCGTAAGATCTTAGTTGAGAAGGTGCAGAGCTTTGCCTCGATGGATGGTGTATATCTCTTCATAATGTCTCGAGGGGCTATAAGAACAGAGATGGGAGGCAGAGAGGCAAAGCACAGAGTCCATCAAGCCTCCGTATTACATTACTATCGGGAGGAGTATCTTTATAAAGGGGCTGGTATTGTAGTCGCCGTGGAGACTGAGTACAGCGCTTGCTCTGCTGACGAAGCGTTGGAGGAGTATACGGTCAGTATCGCCTTTCACACCTTCAATGAGCGGTGGAAGCTCAAATTTAAACCTATGCTCAGTTTCCGTGCTATTTCACAGTTGCCTTGCAATATGCTTTGATTACTGTGACTAACGTTCTGAGAAGGTCTCAGAATTCTGAGTAACCAACATAATGCTCATTGTTGAGAGCACTGAAGCTGCCGGTGAATATACAGTAGGGTGCAAAAAAAAAAGAGTAATCAAAAAAGATACTATTCTTAAAAGGCTATAACTTGGCTAATACTAACGCTATAATAAAATTGAAACCAGAATTTAAAAGAGAAAAACTAGTAGTTTATTTCTATGATTAGTAATCCTGATTAGTTAGTATATTGGAAGAAAGGTAAATCACTGAATATAGCGAATAAAAAAAGTAAAACTTTGACTATAGATTACTTTTTTCCGTATTCATTTTTTTAGTTAAAAATAATTATAATCTATAATATATCTTATAATAAGCTTATATCTAAAATTTATTTAAAAATCGTTTAACTAAGTATAAAGATATAAAGAGTTTTAGAATTATAGCTTTTTTAACTATAGAATAGGATTAATTCTTGACTAATACTTAGTATACCATCCTTTAGCTTCTTTAACATCCCTATAACGCTTAGGAAGAGATAATATACAATTATCTATAGCTTCTTGAGGTATAAGATCCCACTCTTCTTCTATAGCCTTTTTAAAAGCTTCTATAGAATTTCTATTATTTCCTATTCCTAAAG
>Ga0247757_10000419_pt1 | contig 35644 bp, 40 predicted proteins | sample UWRJL126311R4_FD_180929 | JGI IMG/M metagenome (GOLD analysis project Ga0247757, IMG submission 180929) | Plant litter microbial communities from Arlington Agricultural Research Station in Wisconsin, United States - UWRJ-L126-311R-4 | ecosystem: Environmental > Terrestrial > Plant litter >... | reverse complement strand
CTTATCGATAACACACGCGGCCCGCCTCCTGTCACGTGCTTGCCCTCCGTCTTCCGCCCTCCGTCCTCTGTCGTTCCTGTCGAATCCGCCCTCTGGCCCTCCATCCGCCATGAATTGCTGCTCCTCCGTCCGCCCGTGGACGCGTCTGCCATGGCACTCCCTCCGTCCCAGGCCCTCCCGTGCGGCGAGGCCATTGAGCGTGTCGGCCGCCGAGCTGCGCTTCGGCCAGCCGCTGCACGAGACGCACCCGCATCTGCTTAAGCCCGGCGAAAGTACCACCTCCATGCACCACTCATCGTCTTCGCACGGCCTGCTAACCGCCGTCTGCCTGCAGTCACTCCCGGCATAACTGCCCAGGAGTACTACCGCCGTCGCGCCAAGCTCGCTGAAACCCTCCCGCCAAACTCCATCGCCGTGCTCGCTGCCTCCGACGTCAAGTACCGCTCCGGCGCCGTCTTCTACAAGTTCCACCAGGACCCAGACTTCCTCTACCTGACTGGTACCGCCCGTCCCATACCTGAACCCAATGCAGTGAGCTAAGTGAACTAGGCTTCAACGAGCCCGATGCCCTCGCCATAATAGGTACGCCGTCGTCCGAGCCGTCGCCTCGCGACAAAGACATGCAATTGATGGCTCCCCAGAAAAGACTGCCGACAACGACCACAACTTTCACCTCTATGTCCGCCCCAAGGACCCCAAAGCAGAAGTATGGGATGGCGCGCGTTCGGGTGTGCAGGCCGCTGAGGACGTCTTCAACGCCGATATAGCTGGTGATGTCAACCACATCCCCCGCCTCCTTCCTGACATTATCGGCTGTGCAAAGAACATATACACAGACCTGCCAGATGCAAGGATATCACGCAGCTCACTATCGCGCTACCTGTCGGGCGTAGAGCCCTCACGCACAGGCGGCATCATGAGCCTGTTCCGCGACCTCAAGACGACAGTGAAGCCACTGCGGCCCTTCCTCAACGACCTGCGCGTCGTCAAGAGCGACGCCGAGATACAAAACATGCGCAAAGCAGGCCAACACTCTGGGCGCGCCATCACCGACGCCATGCGCCAGACCTTCGCCATGGAGAAGGACATCGATTCCTTTCTCGACTACTGGTTCAAACAGGATGGGTGTGACGGCCCTGCCTATGTGCCTGTCGTCGCGGGTGGCATCAACGCAAACACCATCCATTACACCACCAACGACATGCAGCTAAATCCTGCTGACCTTGTGCTCGTCGACGCGGGCGCCGAATATGGTGGCTACATCACCGATATATCGCGCACCTGGCCCGTAAGCGGCAAGTTCAGCCCCCCTCAGAAAGATCTCTACACCCTCCTCCTTGACGTCCAGCGTAGTTGTGTGTCGCTGTGCCGCGCAGACTCGAACCTCACCCTCGATATGCTCCACAACATCGCATCGAAAAACCTCGCTGCTGGTCTTCAGGATCTAGGCTTCGATATGAAGCAGGCACAGGCCATCGAAACGCTGTTTCCGCACCACGTCGGACACTACATCGGCTTGGATGTGCACGATAGCCCAGGCCTTGCGCGCAACAGGACCTTGGAGACGGGCATGTGTGTAACGGTAGAGCCGGGTATTTACGTGCCTGATGACGAACGGTGGCCTGTCTGGGCCAGGGGCATGGGTATGAGGATCGAAGATAGTGTGTGCGTGGATGACGAGGGGCCATATATCTTGACTACCGAGGCGGTCAAGGAGGTGAGTTGCTTTTTTATCCTACTATAGGAGTAAACAAGAGTGCTGACGTGTGTGTGTCATGGTAGATTGATGATATCGAGGCACTCAAGGACACCGAGAATCGATTATAAAGCATGGACTTGCGGCTATGGTCTTTTCGGTTGTGTAATATTACGTACTTGTAACAACGGCTCATCTTGAGGCTATAGTGTAGTATCTTTCTTGTATGGATATTGACTTTGTCCCTCCCGCAAGGAAGAAGAATAAAAAATTGGAGCTGGTTATTGGTATAGATGTACAGATCAATTCTAGATTGTATCATCTCAGATCTGACAATGGTAGTATAGTAAGGTGCCAAGCACGTGCTTGACCCCTCATTTTCATATAAACAACAACCATTGGTACAAGAGCAACCTCAGTACCATACCAGCACTTCATCCAGTTCATCAAAGCGGGCCATCGAATACCTTAAAAATCAGCTTCTTAGTAGGTAAGACTCACAAAAGCGCCCCTCTATTAGCTCGAATAATGACTCACACATCTCAAGCCACTACTACTCCACTCCCTACCTCTCCAAGAAATAGTCACTTTATCCTTCCAACGCAACATCACTTCCCAACCTCACCTACACCCCTATTCCGACACAATGCTCCCTGCCCCTCTCCCCTCCCTCGACCATCTCATCCTCTTCCTATCCAGCACTCCCTTTCCACCATACACACCGCTCATCCCTTCCTCCCTCGCCAGGAACTTCACTCTCACACCCGGAGGTACCCACGCGGATAACCTTACCACAAACACGCTCATCCTGCTGCAAGACGGCTGCTACATTGAACTGATCACCTTCGTGCCCGACGCGCCACAGGAGAAAATCGATGCACATTGGTGGGGCCATGGGAAGAAGACGCGAGGGTGGGTGGATTGGTGTCTGACTTCGTCTTCTCCTTCTCCTCTCCCTCCTTCTTCCGAACAAGACAAGCATCAGAGTGCTGCTACTACTTTTTACAAAACCGCGGGTCTGCATACGTCGCACACGCCGCCGTTAGCCGGTGCCAGGACGCGTCCCGACGGTGTGCGCGTTGAATGGGAAGTCACGTTTCCGCAAGGGGAAAAGGGTGGACGAGATGTAAGGGGCAAGATACCGTTCTTCTGCCATGATATCACAGATAGGGGAGTAAGGGTACCGATTTCGGACGAGGCAACGAAGCATGAATGTGGGGCGTTGGGAGTGAGGCAGATTACGGTATTGGTGGCAGGAGAGGAAGCGAGGGAGGAAGTAGTGGGCATCTATACGAAGCTGTTCGGGAAAGGAAGGACGGTGGGAGAGGAGATTTTATTTGAGGTGGGCAGAGTGAGGGGTGTAGAGGAGTGGGGTGGGGCCGAGGTGGTAGTTAGGGGGAGCAGAACCCAAGAAGAGAGGGAGAGGGTTGGTGAGAGGGGCTACTGGGTAGGAGATATAGTCCTAGGAGCGAAGGCTGATTCGGGGAAGGAGAAGGGTGCAAGGGACAGGGTCGATGAGGCGGAGGGCGTAGGGGGACTGTGGATCGAGTATGTCTGATGAATGGATAGAGGCGTGGTGTCAAGAAGGACGAGACAATGGAGTGTGTGACGGTTCGTAGAAATCAAGTGCTGCAATACTCACGTTGTATACATCAGCACCACTGAGACTGCATTCTCATGGAATCAGTGAAAACGTCTAAACAAGTTTGGGGGTTTTCCTTTTTTTTTTTTAAATTACTCAGTTTGTTAGACCGTGGCCTGGCTACTAAGTATTCGGTTGGGAGATGGAGGCGTAGTGGGCCGAACTATCAAAGGGATAACGAAGCAGATCACATGTAAAGGCAGCATCTATTTGTAAAAATATGGATTATAGTTCCCAGCCTCAACAAAGCTATTTAGCTTTGATCCCAATTCATTTTCCTCAAGCCTTGCTTTTACCGTACTTAAATCATGTCAACTCCAGACATTCAGCACGGCTCTTCGACATACATCTCCAATATGAGCAAATTCCCTTTGATAAAGCTGCCTTAAGAGCTGCGTATGAGGATCTATGCATTTGTAATTGGAGAAATTCCTCCGTATGTGGTGAACCATAGGATTGTGGTGGGCACAGGTAGAGAGTTTCCTCAACTGGTAAAAAAGAAGAAAAATGATATCTTCACAGTCTGCAAGAGCATTCGCAAAGAATCCCTCCAAATCCTGTAGACCGACACCGAAAAGGTCTTCTACACGAACGACGATCTGGCCAAAGTACTCTTCTACAAGCGAAAACTACCCGGAAGAGTACCTGCTGGTAGCTGGCTCCGGATCGTCACGCTGCATTTCGGGTTCATCGACTCCGTTGAGTTTTTTGCGCTTCGAGTAACGACTACAGACATCAATTGGCACTGCTATGGGCATGACTTCGACTGCAAAGCAGGAATCTTGAAAGAATCACCAATTAAAGAACTTACCTTAATACCGCCGCTCCACTCCGATTCTCTAACGCGAAGGCGCATACAAAGGTTTATTGTTACTTATATGTCGGATTATGTCAAACATATACCTATTAGACGCCTGTTAGGCTTCGACCAGATTGATGCGTCACGATTTCGCAATAATACGAACTTGATAGTCTAGCATGAGCACAGTATGTTGGAGAGATTTTAGACACAATCAAATTGATACGCAAAGAACAAAATAGACCTCTAATCCCATCCAGATCCATTATTCATGAAGGTTACTGATTTTACTGAAATTCGTGTTGTGGCTTAATAGCATCATTGTGCCGCTTGTCACGACGGGAAAATGGCTCGGTTTAAAAGCTATATTATCTGATCATGGCTATTTCAGTTAATTATATCCAAATTCTGCTTTGCTTTCCGTTGTCCAGCATTTCAAGTCAGTGCTTTGAAGTAAGAATTGAGTAGAATACTATGACTTGGGAAATGTTGCTATACAGCATTGTAAAACTCGCGAAGAACTGAGAACACATTTGCTGAAATATCTAAGGGCTGTCCATCGTGCATCTTGTACATAGTAAAAGGCGTGGGTCAAGGAAAATTCAGCATTATTCATATCGGAAAACGCACTCTTACTCTAGATGAAGATCAAATCATTATTAAGGAATAGAGATATCAAAGTCATCGCGTACATCACTGAGTCACGAGTATCCCGCACGTTTTTATTTAGGCTGTATATGTCATTCTTAAGTCTTTCAATTCCATACTCAACACCTATGAGTATTTAGGAGAAGTCTTGTATCTTTATTCATATTGTTGTGGCTAAACAGCAATCTACTTGAATTATCAAACTAGCAAACACGCAGAAAAACAAAGAAACCTGTCTATAAAGATAAGCCTCCTTCCATCTCAACTAAAATCATCGAATATTGACATAAACACTTCTAGAACACAGAATCAAAAATTTATAAGAATTTTCCTTCATATGATCCTCGAGTTATCTCAAAGCAAGGGAACACTGTTGTCTTTAAGATCTTTTCAAGCGTACTAGAAACGAAAGTCTTGTTTGTGGAATTTTACAATCAATATGCAAGAACAATCCCTTCATTATGTCTTTCCGGTCTTTCCATCAACAAAATATATACTCCTTTTGCTCAAATGGACTTGTATTCCTACTCGACCAGAAAAGTGGTTCAACGAAAAGCCAAAGCAAGAGTCGCTAAGACTAGAAATCCAACAGAATAGTCTTCATAGACTACCTGCTTCAAGCATCCACTTTCATTTTACATAACGGTCTGGATAGTACTCGTACTAGACTCCCGGCTGTACGAAATTGCCACGCTCAAGCACTCGGATTAAGAGGGATACTTCGTGGAAGTAGAAGTACATTCGCAGGCTTTTTCCACCGCCTGAAGACATTGGAGATCCACTTCAAGGGGAATACAGGTATCGCCTCGAGGGCACCACCATACAAAATGACCTTGTATTCAAGTTCATCGAATACACGATCCATGAGCTAGAGAAAAAGAGCATCGCAATAACATATTCGCGATACAGCATCAAAAACTTCCAAACAACCCCTGTAATCTAGCCTCTATCTCCCGAGAATGGGCAGCATAGGTACAAACTTTATGCGACCAAGGAAGGCTTCGAGGGATTTTCAAGCGCCATCGCTGTCTCGATCAAGAATAGATGGGATAATTGGCCACTTGCACATGATCGGGTTCTTGTTAGGATGGAAAAGCCCACACCGGATAACAAATAGGTTCTCATCAGAGATTTTCTCCTTACACACGGCACTTCTTACAATTACGGACATCTTGGAGTAACTTCGTGGCAGGCGAGTCTCGACTATGAGCGCTTAATGGGAATCGTAGGGGGACCTGTGGCGAAACAAAAACACTCACTCCGACAATCTCGAAGTCAATTCCGAGGCTAACGAAAACTCATTTAGACGGAATGAAACACGTTGGTGAAGGGGAATGTTCTTTCCATCTACACCAAGACGACAGAACGGTAGAACGACCGAAATGTCTATAAAAGCCCCGCGAATCCTCAATCTTACCCAAGCATCGTTATACAAATATATTAGTCCACTATTTCGAGCCCAAATGGCGCATGAGAAGAAGTCTTCTTGTGTAAAAGACACGATGACCGAAGAAACCACTGGCGGCGAGTCAAAGGACCTGACTGAGAGACAGACACAGTTCGTCAACCTTTGCGCTACCAATGGATGTATATTTCGGGTGTGGACAGAAAGCTGGAAAAAGGACGCAGTGTTCGAGTTCATGCGGTTCACGGCGATCCCACAGCTTATTGTGGAGAACATGTTCGTCGCGAGGGTGGACTTCCGCGTCTCTTACATCTCAACAACACCAGCAATATGGCCTATGTCGCGGTCAAACAAAGGCTATTCCTGGAAAATGTATGGGTTTACAAACAGTCTCGAAAATGTTCCCAGCGTGGTAAAGATATCCATAACAGACCGCGATAGCAACGAGCCCCTTTCCGTCGACCGACTTCGAGTAGAGGTGCATGGTCAATGGAAGCCGTTCCGAGATTTTATGCATCCTCAGTTCTAATGGAAGATCCATGAGTCGAAACGGCCGGTTGAGCAGGCCCCACCACCACTGCTGCAACTCTACAGTCCTGCAAAAGACGTTGCCGTTCTTTTCTGCTCCTGCCCATTCAATCATATCTACCAGTCTGCGTTGGGTGACGAAATTCGACCAGTAAGGTCGGAGTGGAACAGCACAATATCCTCAAAATATCCCGACATCGTACTAGGAGGTTATAATGCCGAGACAAAACCGAACTACTCTTTATTGTCTGTGAGCAAACAAGTCAGGCGCGAAGCACTAGACGCAGCTTTAACTGGCACCGAGAAGGTGTTCGATCGCCTCCCAGATTTGGACTTCTGCGTAAATGTCATAGGCGACCAATTGTCCCCACGAGCTGAGTGTTCGCTCACAAACATAAAGCTGCGCTTCCCCACCATTGGAGACCTAATAGAATTTTTCGGGTCGTATCTTCCAAGAATGGTGTCGGAATCAGAGAGCTGCTGGGCATGGGGTTTGGTATTTGGGCCCGCTCTCAAACAGCTCACCATCGTTTTCCCCAATGTATCTTATGAAGATCGTTATTTCTGGGAGAATCAGGACCGACCACCCTGTCGCCGGATAACCGCCGACTGGGTACTCACGTTCGCATTCCAGTTCCTCAAGCACATCCCCGTCGTGCGCTTGGAAGGAGACATCAAGACTATCACTAAAGGTAAATGGGAGCATCTCCTCGATGTAGATCGGCGGGAGCAAGGTCGACATGAAAAGTCTCACGAGTGCGATCACGACGAAGCTCTGGCGAGGATTTTGAGCCAAATTCCGGATTCGCCAATCTGTGAATGTGCTTTATCATGTGGTTGCAAGCGAGTGGATAAAGATGGCGTGGCGGACTTCGACCGTGACGACGTATACCAAGAGGGAGAGCCGTTTGAAGAGATGAAAAGCGAATAGTTATCTACCGAAGACTAGTTTGGCTGGTGATCTGTTAAGTACCAAGGATGTCCATTGAAGTTGACTATAAATTCTCCCAAAAAGGCCTTGTGAAGTAAGACGCCACCCTCAGTTGATAGAAGATGGTATCAATGAAGTAGTAGCCTTGAATAAGCTCTCCTTTTGTTGCATGTCGTGGCCACGAACGTGGAGGTGAATTGAAGCCGCAATACGCTAACTGCATGTGAACCTGTACCTCGGCAACTCACACGGGTCGTGTCTTATTGTCATGCGCGACAAAGCCGAACACCCACAAGTTCTTCAATTCCACTGTACCGCGTTCTACATTATCTTGAAAGATCCATCATCTCTATAACAGAAGAAAGGGCCAGGTCGATCACAGCAAGCACATGTCATGGCGCAAGACTACAAGTACGATTTCTTCAACGTCAGCTTCCCGGCAGAATATGTGGCGCACGTGGAGATCAACCGTCCGGAGAAGTTGAACGCATTTCACGAGCCGTGAGTATATGTTTTGTTGAGTTTGTACTGCTTTCCCATGCCATGTGTTGCACCGGGTACCAAAACCCTTGGTAGGCGTTGACCTCCACACTGCAAGCGTCGGGATGAATATCCAAACTTTGGGCTTGGGAATGCACGCAGGTAGGAGGACTCGCATACTTCTATTCCTGGTATACTGTAGTCCAACTACTTTGCCCTATCGTCTTCTGAGTATCTTCATGCATCCTAAACTCTCAGTAGCCAGCCAACAACTAGGCTCCCCTCTGCATTAACACATCACTTACTCGCGTCTTTCCCTCCAATACAGCGATGCTACCCCGTTTTTTGCTTCATTTCAAATCCAATTCCTTACGTCAAACCCCATATTCAAGACCAACACTCACAACTTGTACACACCCCTAACTATATTTAGAATGTGGCACAACCTCTCCACGATCTTCACCCGACTCTCCCACGACCCCTCCGTTCGCTCCATCCTCCTCACCGGCGCCGGCTCCCGTGCCTTCACCGCCGGCCTCGACGTGACGGCCGCCTCCCAAGGAGACTCCATCCTCTCTTCCTCCTCCCCTTCCGCCCCCCTGGACCCTGCCCGCAAAGCCAACTCCCTCCGCCGTCACATCCTAGAATTCCAATCCTGCATCACGTCCGTCGAGAGCTGCGAGAAACCCGTCATCGCCGTTCTGCACGGGATCTCCTTCGGCCTGGCGCTCGATCTAAGTCTGGCATGCGACATCCGGATCGCGACGGCCACGACGCGATTCTCCGTCAAGGAAGTCGACATCGGGATCGCGGCCGACGTGGGGACGTTGTCGCGGCTGCCCAGGGCGGTGGGGAACGCGAGTTGGGTCAAGGACGTGGCGCTCACGGCGCGCGTGTTTGGCGGCGAGGAGGCGCTGCGCGTGGGACTCGTGAGCAGCGTGTACAAGGACAAGGAGGAGGCGGTGGGCGAGGCGTTGAAGCTTGCGGAACTGATTTCCAGTAAGAGTCCTGTGGCTACGGCGGGAACCAAGGAACTGTTGAATTACTCGCGGGATAGGACCGTCGAGGATGGGCTACGGTACACGGCCGTGTGGAATGCGGCCATGCTGCAGACGCAGGACGTCAAGGATGCCATGCTTAGCGGGCTGAAGAAGACGAAGCCGACGTTCAGCAAACTGTAATAGACCTTGATTGCTCAGCCTTGCGAATCGACTATCAGCACCATATGAAGTAGAGGAGAAAAAAAAGAGGTAGTGGACTGAATGAATTTTTCATTGACTCTGAGCGCCTGGAAGTGCTGATACCGGAAGGAATTGACCATCCCCAAAACCCACCCGCATGAGCATATCTCATTTCCCATGGCATGCTACAGATGAACCTGGAATCATGATTTCATCCCCTAACACCGCTGAACCCTTCCTACCTTTAGTCTACATCACTCTATGCCCTCGCCATGACACCCCAGCAGCGGATGCGGTTATCGGTGTAACCAGCGAACAGGGTCTGTCCATCAGCGGACCAGGCCAGGGACACGCACTCGGGCTCCCGGCTCTTCTTGCCAACCTCCATGTATTCGGGCTTGAGCTCGTCGACCTTGCTCTTCTTCTCCAAGTCGAAGATGATGATAGATGAGGCGGTGGCAGCGCACAGCCAGTAGCGGTTAGGCGAGAAGACGAGGGCGTGGATCTCGTCACCAGCGGTGAGGGAGTAGAGGTGCTTGGACTCGTTCAGGTCCCAGAGCATCGTGGTTCCGTCCTTGCCACCGGAAGCGCAGAGGGAGCCATCGGGAGAGATGGTGACGGTGTTGATGTAGCCGGTATGGCCGATGTGGTCGGTCTGGATGCGGCACGAGGCGAGCTCCCAAACCTATTGCATTGTCAGCTTCCGCGAATACAAATCGAGTATGCTAAGTGCGGGGCGGAGGCTGCATGTCAGGAATGGGTGATTGGAATTCTCATAGCCTTGTGGCTCTGAAGTAGCAAATACAAAAAATAACCAAGATCATCACGATGGGCGGTCTCCGACGCAGGGAGAAGAAGAACGAATGTACCGACCTTGACGAGCTTGTCCCAACCAGCGCTAACGATGACGGGGTTCTGAGGGTTCGGGGAAAAGCGCACGCAGGACACCCACTCGGTGTGGCCCTTATCGGTGATGGTGTACTTGCAGTCACCGAGGGTGTTCCAGAGCTTGATGGTCCGGTCGCGGGAGCCCGAAACGATTTGGCGGTTGTCGGCGGAGAAGGAGACGGAGAGGACATCGTTGGTGTGGCCAACGAAGCGGCGGGTGGTGTTGCCAGTGGAAAGCTCCCAGAGGCGGAGGGTCTTGTCCCATGATGAGGACAGAGCGTATGCACCATCAGAGGAGATGACCTGTCACACAATTGTCAGCTCAGCCAGCCCATGTTGGCTTCCTAGCCAGGCAATTGCTCGCGGGTGCGGAGAAAACGTACGCAGTCGGACACGATATGGGAGTGGCCGTGCAGACTCCTCTTGGGGTAGCCGTACGAAGTCTCGTCGCGGGTGAGGTTCCAGATGATCAAGGTCTTGTCTCGGGAGCCGGACAAGAGCATGTTGGGGCTGTCGGGCTATCAGTAACAGCGCATTGCGGGCGCAGAGCGAGCGGGTTGCTGGTGCCGTGCAAGCTTTCAAGCTTGCAAACGCATGCGACGCCAGCAATCCTGGGGACGTACTTCTCGAGCGAGGTGGCAAGGGAAGTAACCCAGCCGGTGTGGCCCTCGAGGGTGCCACGGAGAACCAACTGCTCGGCCATGATGTGCGTAGAGTGGCTGGACCTTGGAATGGATTGAGGGCGCACTCGAGAGGTGGTGTTTAGCAGAAGACGATTTTGGCGGAGGCTATGAGCTGCGCGAGTGCGAGGGCAAAATTCGCGTAGTTTTCCGAGAGCGGACTAGCGGCGGCGGGCGCGGGCGGACCTCCCATGCACTCGCGTCGTCCTCTGCGAAGTAACCGACAAAGGGTAGTTACATGTACCTTTGGAGCGGGTGCCTTTGGAGCGAGAGCCCTCCCAGTTCATGGGTGACCAACCGTCCGTGTTCCCCGGAGCCGCGAGAGTCGATACGTGGCGCCTTGAGAAGCTTTCTCGCTTTCGGAGTGGATTTCGCAGTGAGCCTTATCCAGACATGCCATCCCCATACTCACCCGCGCTGCCTGCCATGACGGAAGGATGGAAGGGTGCTTTACAAATCAAAACTTCACATTTTCGTCCGCTGGCTTCATGTTCCTCCATTGCTCCATTATTGCTGGCATCAGCCGCGCCAAAACCCCATCACTTCCCATGCATGACCTGGCATCACACCACTTAACCTGTGTAGACAAGCTCCGATCGTCTCTCCAATGCCTGGGATGCTGCCGAATGGTTTCGGAATGCACCTTGCAGGCCTTAACTCCGAGTGTATCCCACCCCAATTGAATCGGGCCCTTTCCTCTTTCAATATATATACCCGTCTCGCCTCCACTGTGCAATCATCCATACTAAATTATTATCATCATCTACCACAAGCACAAGCACAATCAAAATGTCGGATTCAACACATATCCTCCTCCTCGGCGCCGGCGAGCTTGGTACCGCCTTCATCCCGCCCCTCCTCGCTCTCCCCTCCACCTACCTTACCTTGGCCGTCCGCACCCCCTCCAAATACGCGCACCTCACTGCTTCCTTCCCCACACTCTCCCTCCTTCCTCTCGACACCACCGCCGCCTCCTCAACGCTGATCGCAAGCTTCTCCCAATACGACATCATAATCGCCGCCACAGGGTACGGCCAGCCCGCGGGAACCGTCACGAAGCTTGCCAGGCAAGTTCTGGCTGCGGGGGATGCGAGGCATGGCGAGGGGAAGAGAAAGGGAAAGCTGTGGTTTTTCCCCTGGCAGTTCGGCGTGGATTACGATGTTACGGGCGATGGGGAGGGCTTGATGCCGTTGTTTGGGGAGCAGCTGGCCGTAAGGACGCTGCTGAGGAACGAAGCGAAAGAACACCATGTGAAATGGACAGTCGTGCAGACGGGCATTTTCATGAGTTTTCTGTTCGAGCCGTTTTGGAAGGTTGTGGATAGGGAGAGCGAGCCACTGACGGTGAGAGCGCTGCGGAGCTGGGAGCATAAGGTCACCGTGACGGATGTGGGCGACATAGGGAAAGCGCTAGCGCGTGTGGTCAAGGGGGATGTGCAGGCTGAGGATAGGAAGGTGTTTGTTGCTGGGGATACGATTAGCTATGCGCAGTTGGCAGACATTGTGCAAAAGGTTACAGGAAAAGAGGCCAAGCGCGAAGAGTGGACAATCCCGTACCTCGAGGAGGAACTCGCGAAAGACCCAGACGATCTCATCAAGAAGTATCGACTGGTGTTTGCACGGGATGGCGTTTGGTGGGATAAAGAAGACACGGTGAACTACAAACTGGGCATTCCGATGATGGATGTTGAGACATATGCAAGACAACTCTTGAGATAAAACAGACTGGCAGAATTCAGGAAGAAAAAAAAAAGAGATTCTAACCTCAATTTGCCCAAACTATCACGTCGCTTTTAGGAGCGGGGTATCTATCATGTCACACGCTTGAAGTGATGTAAGACACCAGGCTTTGCACAGCAGGTTCAATAAAATTCGACCACACGCTTATGAAACGTGAACACAATGTGTGTAACTGAGCCCAAAACGTTCTCTAATAGTGTGAGATTTGACCACACGAGACGCGGGAATTCTAACATACAGATGCCATTTGGGTGCAACTCCTAATAACACCTTTGTCCCCCACATGGGTATCGAAAGAGAAGTGTGTAGACGCTCATCTCATACTGCCTGTTGCTGCTCTTCCAAACGCTACGGTGACACTCTTTGCATGTTTAATCGTGTCCCCCATTCAGAGCACGGCAACCAGCAGGTATGATCTCCCTTGAACGTGAATCTTCTTCCCTTTTTTTAAGCATAGCAGCCTTCAGTTGTGATCTTCCCTATACACGAATCATCTCTTTCCTGATCGTCAACACACCGTCGTAACAGCAAGTATGCCCCCTCTTAACGGCCCGGAGGTCCGGGTGGACCAGGCGGACCGGGTGGACCAGCATTCGGCGGGAATGGTGGCGGAAACCGGCCCGGTGGCATACCCCCCGGAGGCGGGAACGGCATGCCTCCAGGCGGGGAGCCAGCCTGACCGGGCGGTGGGAATGGAAACGGCATACCGGGCGGCGGGCCGCCAGCGAGATTTGGTGGCGGGAAAGGTGGCATGGGCGCGCCTGGTAGCGGAGGACCTCCCGGCATGTTTGGCGGCGGGAAGGGCATGTTCGGCGGGAGATTAGGGGGCATGTTTGGACCTGGACCTCCGCGACCCATGAACGGCGGCATGGGAAGTGGCGGCATGCCTGTGGAAAGGGGAGTCAGCGGTCGGGGGTAGAAGTAGGTTGGTGGTGGGCTAGTACCCGGCGGGAAGCCATGAGGCGGCGGGAAACCAGGACCGCCTGGGGGGCCGAAGCCGCCCATGGGAGCCTGGTTCATGGGGTTCGCCTGGCCCTCGGCGTTGTACGCATCAGTGATACTGTTAATGACCAGCTGCGTCTGCTCGCTCGAGATCTCTGCGACAGGTGTTGTCAGCATGTGTTTGTACGAGACGTGCAGGGTTGATGACGCACGTTCGTAGTAGGCCTGAACATTGCGCAGGTGATTGCGACCGGCATTGTGAGCCTTGCGCACGCTCATGGAGTCGTGAGTGAGGTAGACATCGCAGTAGTCGCCTGGCGCATTGTTAGCTTGTCGCGACGAGGCAGCCGAAAACCTACAGAAGAGTAATGGGACGTTAGCATGGCGTTCTCGGGAAGGGAAAAGGGATACTCATATTTTGGCATCTTGAACGGTCGCACCTGCGGGGGAACGAAGTGTAGTGGGCAAGTCGCAAAGTTGCGAAAGCTGGTTGGGTCATGGTCGTCGAGACTGGGCGCGAAGTAGCTCTCCGGAATCACGCCAAGGCCGGCCGGCGCCACTTTTACCCGGTGCCCGCGGTACGCTAAGCAGCCCATTCACCATTCACCATTCGCTGTTGACGTGCTGTTTACTACTGGTCTGCCATCTGCCAATTGATCCCACTATTTAATTTCACGTGCCACGTCTACTACCATCTACATGTCGTGCATCGTAGCCCAGCGAGCCTGAGTCCTCAGCGACTGCCAGGAACGGGATCGGAAAAAAACAAGTGTTCGAGAAATGTTATCTACTATGGAGAAAAAAAATGCCTTCTAATGAACCCAATGCCATAACTCCGCCTCGCTCCACCGCCAGAACGCGACCCCTACCTTGGCCCAAACGGCCTGGGCCCCAGAATCTGCCTCTTCCCTCCAAAATTGATCCCACCCCCACCCTTGTTTTGGCTGTCACCACCCAGATACCCGTACTGGTTCACGTCCCAGCTTTGGCCCTCTCCGGTGCCTGCATGCGGATCTTTGGGCGCGCTGGCCTGCGCGCGCTGTATATCCTCCCACTCGCGCTGGCGCTCACGTTCGCGCTCCATCTCCCGCTCGAGCAGCGACTTGGAGGCCCAGCCACCGGCTTTCGTCTTGTTTTGCGACGCTGCCCGGCGGGCGTCTTCTGCCGCGCGCTCCGATGTTGAGGTTAGCTCTGGTGGCATGTGGTTCGTGGGCTTGAGGGCCACGGGCGGGGGGTTCGATGCCAGATAGCGGTCGGTGCGGTTCTGTTTGGTGTAGGTTGTGGGGTCGGGCAGTGGCCGTGTTGATGGTTCCGGAAGGGGCCTCGTAGGAAGTGCGGGAGCAACAGGTTCGGGGAGTGGCCGCGCTGGTTTCTTCTGAGTCTCTTGCCATTGCTTACGTAGATAGTCTCGGTCGTCGGCCTGCGCCCAAGACGCCGTGCTGTCTTGTGGAGATGGCGCGCGTGGTGGAGGCTGAGGGCGTGGACGGCTTCGTGACCTGTCGCGAGTTCGGCTCTTGGACCGGGAGCGCATCTTGCGGCGCTCATCGTCTAGAGAACGCTCCTCTCTCTCCAGCTGGTACTGTCGCTCACGCTCCTTGGCCTCCTCCAACTGTCGTTCCAGCTCTCTTATCCGGTCCGACTCGGGGTTTGCCTCGGATTCATACTGACTGTTTCGTCGACTGCGCGGCTTGCTTGCCTGCTCCGCCTGGTACTGGCTGAGGTACTGTCCTTTCAGTCGTGCATCACTCCCCGCCCGTTTGCGTCGCGTCTCCTTCTCGATCCTCTCCTGCTCTTCCTGCTCTTCCCGCTGGCGTTGTTCCTCTTCCAGCTTCCATTGCCTCTCCTGCTCCTCCCACTCTCGCTTCTGCTTCTCCAACCTGCGCTGCTCGTTTTCACGTTGTTTTCGAGTCTCCTCCTCCCACCGGCGGTCCTCTTCGGCCCGTGCCCGCTCTTCCTCGGCCTGCCGCTCGATGCGGCGCTTGTGCTCGGCTTCCTCTACTTGCACCCTCAATCGCTCTTCCTCCGCCTCTTTCTCTCTCCGCCTCCGCTCCTTCTCAGCCAGGTTGGGAACGTGTGGCCCAGCGCTGGTGATCTGCCGCCGTGCGCCAAAGGCAATGCCCTGGTTGCCCTGGCTCGCGCCGCCCATGTAGCCATATTGATGGATGTTCCATGCGGGCGCTGTGACCCCCTCGTCAGTTTTCTTGCTCCAGCTACTTACGCCGCCCGGGGGCGACTTAGGTATACCATTGGAGACTTTTGAAGAGCTCGAGCCACCCGTGAGGTTGGGACTGAGCGCCCTCTCGGCCTGTGGTCGAGCGAGCGGGTTGAAGGTTGACGAACCACCATTACTGGCACTGGGACCTCTGCTTCGCCCGAAACCCGGCGAGCGCACGGGACTGGTGGCCGACGACGCCCCTGTCCCAGTCGCTGTAGGACTCATGGGCCCACCGCGCCTTGGGCCGATTGTGGTCGGGAAATTGGACGGGTTCACGGAATTGGCGACTCGGCTGAAGGCGCTCAGGCACTGCAGGACCTGAGCGGGATCCTTGGATTCATACAGATCGACGGTGAGAAAGCGGTCGTGCGAGGGCATGCTGAGGGGCGGCATTTCGCATGCGCGGAGGAAGTGCGAGATGTTTTCCATCTGGATAAACGGCATGGGTGACTTCTTGAACTTGACGCCCGGGTTGGGTACGGCGAGGTTTGCCAGCCTGCGAGCTTGTCAGCGCAATCCGTCGCACCGGCCGGCGTATGCACGTGGGATATACCTGCACAGCACGGTTCCATCCTTGAGGGCATCCAGCAGGTCTCCGGCGGGCAGTCGCTCCCCCAGGATGTCTTCCATCCAGGCGCGTGCTTCGTTTGCAGCCTGCGGCGTATATCTCCCCATGCGCAGCTTCTTCATGTCCTGGTCGAGCGACGTAACAGACGCCATGGCGGGTATACAGGGCTCACGCCTCAGTCGGGTCGCGGCGGGTATTGGTGCAGGATATGGAGGTGGATGCGACCAAGTAAGCGGCAGGCGAACAGCGAGTCGATACGACACGACGTGCTGCGTTGGCGGGGCTGCGGGAACGGAATGGAATGGACGTCTGCCGTGCCAGCCACAAATGACACCAGCCACAGACACCACCAGCCACAGACACCAGCTGCGTCATCGGGCCGACGCGCGTATTGTATTGTACAATAGCCCCATCCGCCTCGCCGACCCATGCACACCTTTTTCCTGTCCATCATCAAGCGTGTGTCGACCACCTAGCACGTATCCCTACCCCCATGGCAGCGCAACCGGGCCCCCTGCGGAGACTATGGTACAGCTGGAAGACGATGCAGCTGCCCTGGCGCCGGAAGTGGCTGGTCGGTACGCCGTTCGCGCTCTTGGCTGTCGATTCTTCAAGTCGCCTCGCTGACGGCGGCTTCCTCCAGGCTTCGATCTCCAGGGCAACACGTACTGGGAATTCAAGGACGCCATCCACGCCCATCGCAACCGTCGCATAGTCGAGTACGCCGGATGGACCCACCACGGCGACGTCAACGTCCCGCGTACGTTCCTCTTCCCCTCCAAGGGCGAGCTCTAGAGCTGACCCATTCCAGCGCAGTGGATGCAATGGCTCCGACACACGCGCTTCGAAGCGCCCACCATCGCCGAGCAGCAGGCTGAAGTCTTTCGCCAAGCGCAGATGAAGACGCTCGCAGCCCAGGCCGACGCGAGATGGGCCGCAAAGCCTTCCGCCCTGGACGCCCCGGACAAACAGCAGCCAGTCCAGATGCTCGAGTCGAGAGACCCTAGCACCGGCATCACGCAGACGAACATCGACCAGCAGACCCGTGAGAAGGCAGATACGCAACCGGCAGCGGCGGCAGCAGGCATTTCCGAGCCCATAGCCCAGGAAGATGGATCACCGCCGACGGGAGAGTCGAAGACGAAAAGACCTTCGCGAAAGCAACCGCCCAGCAAGCAGGCGCCCTCCAAAGGCAATCCTGGCGATGAGTGGCAGCCTGCATCGTGGTCACCAGGATCAGCCAGGCGAAGAACCTAATACAAATAGCTCATGTACACTAACGCATACGCATATCATGCAGAAGGACTACGAAGACCCTTACGCACGGGCTTTGAAAAAAGCTGAAGAGTAAAATAGAGGATAGTGAGGGCACTCGAAAAGTAATATCTAGTGTTTTATCTCCAACCTCTTTTTTGTCGCAAAGGAGCTCATATGTACATTACAGACCACAATACCACAGCCAAAATATGTAACTATTTGTGACCCCGGATCACCGATCTGTTTGACCTAGCCCAACCCACTGCAAGCTCAATAGTTGCGCTGGAGACGTCCTGCTATTAAACAACAGTCGAGAACGAAGGTAGATGAGTATCTAAGCTCACCCACCTATCCTCTTGACCAGAGAGAACAAAATGCAACTAGACAAAACCCTGCATCACATGTGCGAAGAAAGGCTACCTCGAAGGAGAAGCTCATCCGTGACACTGTGCTTCAATCACAAAGCAGATTTTCTTCCTGGTTACATCTATCCAGACAGTATCGAAGAGGGCTCGCACGGCACAGGTTTCAAACCAAAGGCTTTAAATAAAAATTCTACCGTCTAGTTTATTTCGCAAGCAAATACAGTAGGAGATAAATAAAAGCGTACACAGGAAAGAACATGCAGGAGACCAAACACCCTTGAAAAGTAAAGATCGAATGCAATGGAGCCTGGAAAGGTAGGCTCAGTAAGCCAGCAAACAACCAGATACCATTCATTCCTCATTACTGCCATCGTCCATTGGAAATTGGTCATGGTAGGCGCTGTTGTTGCGCAACCATGGGCCAGTGAGGGTATCCCTAGTGCTGTCCAATGACGAGGTCTCGAAACTCCCAGGGCTGAGTTGGAATTGGCGACCATTGGAAGGGGTGTGGCTATAGAGGTTGGGATTAGCAAGGCTTTGCGGGTAAGAGCCTTGTACGCTGATGGGACTTGAAAGGCTATGCGGGTATGGCATAGAGTCGAACTGGGTGGGCATGTTGATACCATGAAGGCTGGATTCGGGCGGTATGCTGTTGTTCTCGAATTGCTGAGTGAGCATATTCGTACCGTGAGGGCTGAATCCGGGCGGTATGTTGTTGTTCTCGAATTGCTGAGTGAGCATGTTCATACCATGAGGGCTGAATCCAGGCGGTATGCTGTTGTTCTCGAATTGCTGAGTGAGCATGTTCATACCATGAGAGCTGAATCCAGGCGGTATGTTGTTGTTCTCGGATTGTTGAGTAAGCATATTCATATCATGACGGCTGGATCCGGGCAGTATGTTGTTGTTCTCGAATTGCTGAGTGGGCATAAGGCCATCAAAACGACTATCTGAAATGTTCTCTGTAGCCGTGTAATTGCCCGAGCCGTTATAACCAGGGAGTCTCGGGTCGATTCTCGAAAAATTTGCAGTGTCTTGAGAATTGTGTTGAGGCAAGGGGCTGCTAGGTAAAGAGAACATTCCAAAACTAGTAGATTCTAAACCAACATTCCTATTAGTGCTATTGACCATCGAGGGCTCGCTAGGGTTTGAGGAAACGATGAAATCTTTACGGGAGACCTCGGAAGCGGTGTCGTTGGCTCTGGAGGATTGATTGCGGTCAAAGATGCTAGGTTTACGGAGTGCGGTAACGATCTCCTGGGCATGGTTGATGGATTCTGATCTCATGACCTTCTTGCTGGATAATTGTAGATTTTCGAGTTCTTGAATGATAAGATCAATCAGCGGCCCAAAAGACTGGTACTTTAGGTCTTTCATCATGCTCCTCAAGCTTTTGATTCTTTTTTCGATGCGTTGGTATTCCTTAGCTTGTACGCTCTTCTCTTCCTCGATTATATCATTAATGCAGGTAATGATATGTTTTTTCAGCGGTCTCCCATCGTTGGCATAAGATTTCGAACAGAGGGGACACTCGTGGGGCTTATCCGCCATCTCAGGACTGGTTCCATATCAGTATATTGCCAACATTTTCACGGCCATGCTTCCTCACCTTCGAGGTAGACTTAGTAAACGAGTGGAAGAGAGCAATACGGGCAAGACTTTGAACGGCAGAGCAGAGCGAGCACAATAGGTTTGGGTCTTGGTAAACGCAAGCGATTCGTAAAGGCAAGCACTGTAGTAATTGAAGAGTTATGAATACACTCATGAAAGGGGAGACCTCCATGGGTTCTATATACTGTCAAATCGCCCTCCACGTATTGGAGTTTCATTTCATTGAACTTCATTTCATCGAATTTTATTCTCAATTTCGAAGCTGAATTTCGTTCTCACTTTCAAATGTCAGATTCATTCTCACTTTCAAATGTAGATTTTTCAGAGACACTTTAACCCTGCCATCGTTAGAACTAGTATCGGAAAGGTGGATTTTCGGAAAGCAACCCTTAAAATTTCAAACTAGCCCGCTACGGTCATCGTTTTTGGGTTGTTCGGAGACACGATACCAGCACCGTCTGCCATGGCCTTAGTCCTAATCCGGATGGTTCGAGCGATAAACTTTAAGAAAGTCGAAACGCTGAGGCTTTTCGTTTTCAAAAGCAAAATCGAAAACCTCAGTTCTCTACACGATATCGTGCACGGGGCACACAGACCCCCAAGCATCGCTAAGCACGGAACCAATGGCACCCCTGCTCATGTGTCATGAGCGCAGAAATCGCCAAAGGCTTTAGTTTTTCCTTATATCGATTTCAGGTTCCAGCATTCTCTAGGCCCGCAAGACGACAATGACATCAACGAACGATGCATCATGCGGCATCTATCCAGGCACGCGGAGTTGCCTTTGGCCGCAGCGGTGCCGATCCGACGTTGCAAAACCGGGAAGAATATGGGTTCGCGATGTAATATGAACTTCTTGGGTTGGGCGATATCTCGTCTTGAGCTGTATATAAACACATAGTTTTGCTGCCTGCTATGAATACATCAGCTGTCCGCGAAAGGCAGAAATTTATATGGAAACAGATGATTAACCATATCTGAACAAGGAAACACAGCAACGAATAATACCTCTTGAGCTCTTTCGAAGCGGTTTTGGAATCGAGAGTACAACACTACCCCGGGGCTGTTAGATCTAAATCGGAACAGAAAATACAGGCTTCTACAATACTTTTAAGATTCTTCCGAGCCCTCTTTGCAGCAGAATACCCGTCAAACAAGGGTCTTCTTGAGTCTCTCCGACTTTAATTGCAGCGGAATATAACTCTTTACGAAAAAAAAGAAAAAAAAAGAAAAAAAAATAGTGAATAGCTTCACAAGACTTGGAGTAACAAGATTTTTATGTTTCAGCATTTCGAAAGCTCATAACACTTACACGGAGGAGAATATCCACTACCACTTGCACAAAACGCGACAACCCATGCCTCCCCTTAGTACCTCTTCCTCTTCCCCCAACGTCACTCGCACTGCAGGCATTCCAACATGCACACCATCCCCGTTAAATGGCACCACCATCCTCACTACCACGCTCCGCGACATCGGCACGCTTCTCGCTGCCACTTCCGATATCGCTACTAGCGACGAGGACACACACTTCACGCATGTCACGACGGTGCTGGGCCTCGTGCTCGGGCTGTTGACTGTCATTTTGATGGCGGACTCATTTGCGAGGAGTTGGTATAGGGAAAAGCGGAGGAGGGCGAGAAGGGGCAGTGTGGAGTGAGCTACCAACCCCTGTGTAGTCACATACCGAAAGGATTTGGGGAGAATGCTCATAGGCTGAGCGATAGAGAGACGAAGGGGAGGAAAGGAAAGGGGCTAGGGAAGGTGGTACAAGGAGAACGGGACGGGGAGCGAAGCGATGTGGAAGAGGAATTTCTTCTCACTTTGAAAAAAGTTTGGATCTTTTACTTATCATTTTCTTGACCTTCCCTCTTGAGGGCTACCATTTTCATAATGCCTTCAGTTACTATCATCATCGCAACCCCCTATTGCGTGTACGTCTCGGGAAGTTTTCATCCTACACGTACGTTCTTCAGCTGTTCTCACACAACACAATAAAATCAAATCTCCATACTGCTATATCATCTGTGCCTTCTGCAGCTCTTTGAGCCTTTGAATCCCCAACTTCGCATTTTCCTGCCCCTCAGTAAAGCTCACCGACTTCGCTAGCGATGCAGCTTCTTCATACTTCTGCCGTGCCTCCTTAATTTTGCCCTCCATCTCGAGAAACTCGCCAAGGTTATGCGTGGCAACCGCACACCCGATGCCACACTCGTCGTCGCGCTCCAAGGAAGGGATTGAGGCCGCTCTAGCGAGCGCCTTGGTTGCCCATTGGCGCGCCTGGTTGACGAGCATGGAGCGCGGCGGAGCTGGCGAATTGGTGAAAGAGGGGGAGGAAGAGGGTGGGGTGGTCGGCGAAGTAGAGGGTGGCGTCTGCTGAGCGACGCACGTGGAGATGTTGTTCACTGTTACAGGACATCAGTTGTGGTTCATGCGTGAATTTGCGGATCCTACTCACTTAGCACGACGCCGTGGCACGATTTGGGAGGACAGAGTTCAAGGGCCCGCAGAAAGAGCGGTAAGGCGAGGTAGTGCGAATCGTTCTGCTCGTAGTGCTGACCGAGGGCTGCGACAGGGTTGTCAGTCGTGGGACGTTAGATGGAGGAGTTGCACAGAGAGAGATAGACGGTGAGCGCGCGAGACACAACCATTACGAGGACGTACCTTCGAGCGTCGCGCCCAGTTCCTCGTCGGTCATCCAGTCGCCTTCGCCTTGCTTGACGCCTTCTGTTTCACGGCGCTGCTTCTCGCCCAGAGCGCTCTCGACGGCCTCGACTAACCGCTTCTCGGCGTTGTCTGGTTCGTTGACGTATTTGGTGTTGTAGAGCTCGGCGAGCTTGACGTTGATTTGTACCATGTTCTTCTTCACCCGCGAGCGGTTCCCGTTGTTCCAGTGCTGATCGCTGAATTCGTCCACCCATCGCTGGCAATCCATGCGCATAATCTCGAGCACGTCGCATGCGAGAGAATAGTGGCCCGACTGCTCGAACAAGGCGGCAATTGCGTACTTGACGCCCATAATCTCGTCGCTGAACGGGTCCATGCCAATTTCATTGGCCACCTGCAATGCCTGGCGAAAGTACTTGTTCGCTTCCCTAATGTCCATGTAGCTCCCTCTGCTGTAGAAAATAGCCCGACGTAGCTTCTTCGCGACGGGCTCGGGGAAGTTGTGGTACGGCTTTATGATGACGTTCTGATAATACCAGGGGATGTAGTAGGCCGCCCAGCCCGCAACGGCAAGGATACTGCCAGCGTGAGCTCTCATGCAGGCATTGGGGACCGGGCGGCTTACCATCCTACGGCGAACGGGAAAACGATGGGACTCCTGCGCATTTGCTCCCGGATCTGCTCGCGGTAGGTCGAGTTGTACCGGCGCGGAGGCGACTGCTGGAGGCGCGGCCAGGTGCGGGCAGGCCATTGCCTGGCCATCTGGATGGCTCCGGACTGCGCATGGCGCTGTGCGCTGGGAAGAGCGCGGGGAGTAGCTCTGGTGAACATGGCACGGGGGATCGGATGGAAGTGGGCAGGTGATGTAGGCGAAAAGTCGCCCTCGTTGGAGCTCCGCGTGCGTAGCGTAGGGCTGAAGGCGCGCCGGGCCATGACGTGTGGGCCGCAGCCAATAACGACGCGCGCGCAGAGCACCTCCGCCCGCATCCACCCACCAGGCCACCCTCTGCAGAACACGCGCGACGGCGACGACAATGTGTGGCCGCTATGTCATGTCCCTGGTGAGCAGCTCCGTGGTCCCCGCCACTCATATAGGGGACAGGCCAATGCTAATGCGTGCGCAGCGACCGTCCGAGGTGCGCCGGCAGCTCGAGAACTCGCGCATGGCCGTCGACGAGGCCCCCAATGACGGCAGCGTACGCCAGAGCTATAATTTCGCACCTGGCTACCATGGCCTAGTGTACCGTGCGAACGGCTCCGACGACGGCGCAAGCAGGGCACACGGTGCAGAGCGTGGCGAAGACGACGAGAATCACGACCAAGGCAAGAGCGAGGACGACAGCTCGGCCACCCACGTCGATCACACCAGATACAAGCTTCAGAGCATGAAATGGGGTGCGTTGTCTAGGCCATCGGCATAGCCGCACTGACACGGTCCGACCGGCAGGCCTCGTTCCCTCGTGGACCAAACGCAATCCCGACTACGGGTCCACGATGAAGACGATCAATTGCCGCGACGACTCGCTGTACGAGGATCGTGGCATGTGGACGAGCATGAAGAAGAGGAAGCGCTGCATCGTCGTCGCCGAGGGCTTCTACGAATGGCTGAAGAAGAACAACGGCAAAGAGAAGATCCCCCACTTTACCAAGCGCAAGGACGGGCAGCTCATGTGCTTTGCGGGCCTGTACGACTGCGTCCAGTTTGAGGGTGAGCCCCGATTTCCCGTTCCATCTCACGGTGGAAAAGTTGCTTAGGGATGGCTGAGTCGGAAGGGGGGGTAAACATGGCAAGTCCTCTGGAGACACGGATGGGCGGCACCACATTAGCGTTTTGCTCACGCAGCAGGACCAGGTTCTGACGAGAAGCTGTACACGTACACGATCATCACGACCGACTCGAACAAGCAGCTCCGATTTCTCCATGACCGCATGCCCGTCGTACTCGACAACGGCTCTAGGGCAATCAAAACGTGGCTGGATCCTAATCGGACAGAGTGGAGCGCGGACCTGCAGGCACTCCTCAAACCGTACGAAGGCGAGCTCGAGTGCTACGCGGTGAGCCAGGAGGTGGGCAAGGTGGGTAACAACTCTCGGCAGTTTGTGGTGCCCATCGACAGCGCGGCGAACAAGAGCAACATTGCGAACATGTTCGGGAAGCAAGCGAGGACGGGCAGGGCAACCACTGGGGGCGACGATGGACAGGGGACGGTGGTGAAGACGGAGCACGATGCCAGCGAAGCTCGTGAGACAATGAACCGAATCCAGGGAGCCGAGGACAGCAAGGCGATGCCTGATCGGGGGCCTATTTCCCCGAGGGCTGGTCAAGGACAAGGCTCTCCAGGACAAGGACAGGGCGTCAAACGCGGGCGTAGCGGGGCAGGCGAAGAGGGTGACACAGCAGACGACGGGCCCCAACAGAAGCGGGCCCTGGTCGCGAGCAGCGTCTCCCCGCAAATGACGGGCGGTGCAAAGAGCGTCAAGGGCACCAGGAGCGCCATCAGCAACGGCAGCCGTGCAGCAAAGGCAAAGGCAACGGCAAAGGCAAAGGGAAAAGCGGCCAAGCAGGGCGGCCGCCATGGTAGCCGTCCGATTACCTCGTTCTTTGCGAAGGAGGAGTGACGGTATCCGTGTGTCTACCTGATTGCACGATAGGTAGGTACGTGCCATGATTGCATGGATACGTACACACATACACAGACACAGAATACAGACAGATGGACGAAGCGGCGAAGGCGGCGAAGGCGGTGAAGGCACAGGCACAGGCACAGATACCGATACCGATACCGATACCGATACCGATACAGATGCAGATGCAGATACACAGACACAGACACAGACACACCGACACAGGCATACAATAGATACACAGACACACAGACACACTGACGCAGGCATCCCCCTCCCCTCCCCTCCCCTCCCCCGAGGATGCGCACGATGGACACGATGGACACGATGGGCAACGGCGTTCCCCGGGCCAAATTGCGGCGGGCGTGCGATTGGCCTGGGCGGCGGCAGCGTGACCAGGCGGCGATGCGTGTCATGACAAGAGGCAATTCTGCCGCGGCGGGCGGCGTATGAAGGCGCTGCGTTGGCTGCGCAGCTTCGCGTGGGTTGCTGGTCGCTGTGGTGCCCTGCAGGTGGCAGCGCTACACATGCACGCATCCACCCCATGCATGTACGGACGGTGAGAGGCAAGCGTGCTCCATCGCGGACGGACGGTACTGTCTTGTAGGTACACAGTACAATACAAGTGCAAGCGGCCGGCCTGTGCTGTCTGCCGGACACCTTCTGGCGTCTGCGGCTGGCCCTGCTGCCGTTGTTTCGCCTGTATCCGCCAGACGCCGCGTAACCGCCTGCGGTCGGCCGTTCCGCAGCCCACTCGCTCAGTCGCCGCCCGCTCGGTCACCACGCGCTCACCTCCTCCTCATCCTCCTCCTCTGCCTCCTCCTGTGCTCCTCTACCTTCTCTGCCCTCTTTGCATGGTCCACCCCGTCGTCGCCGCCGCTGTCGTCGACTGGCTCGCTGCACCCCCGACGGACAAGACAGAAGGCCCGGCCGAGGTCCGACCCCGTCGCTCCTCCCCTCTTGGTCTCTGCTCCTGCTGCGCCTGCTGCTCCTCTCTTGCTCCTGCCGGGCCCTGCAGCGCGGCCCTTCCCCTTCGGTTCCGTCGCCAGTAGTGGCTCTTTCCCCATCCTGGCCCGTTCCCGCGCGCCTCACTGGCCTCGCATCGCCGCTTCCTCGTCTGCCATGTAAGTGCATCGCATCGCATCGCATCGCCTGGTAATGCGCCTGGAAACCCGCAAGCGCTTCGGCTTCGTGCCTCGCTGCTCTCTAGCCCTCTCTTCTTGCGCGGCCGCCTCTCCCGAGCCTGCTCGATCCTCCTGCCATTCATCCAAAGTGCCCTGAGCGGCCCTGCTATCCATATCCCAAAGTCGGCTCCCGCTGTGCGCATGTCCGCCTGCGTCTTTGCCCGCTCGTCTTGCCCAAGATGATGTCCCTGCTGGAGCTCGTCACCCAGAACCAACCCCACTTCCAAACCCACAAGGCCCTGCTGGTCCTTGGGCTCCAGAACGACTTCATCCTGCCCGAGGGGAAGCTGCCTGTCAATGCCCGCACCGGCTTCCTGGACCGCATCCGCGCCCTGATCCCCATCTTCCGCCAGCAGTCGTCCAATGTCATCTGGGTCAAGACCGTCTACGAGACGGACCGTCTGGCCAGCGACCCTGCCACGGGCGAGGGAGATGCCGTCGTCGTCGGCGGCCTGGTCGACGGCGTCGAAAGCAGCACCGATGACGAAGAAGACGCCCCCAAGGATGTTGCGCCCACCCCAAAATCCTCCTCCAAGCACAGGCTCCGTGCCTTGGCCTTGCTGAAGCGCGTCTCTGCCCGGAAAACCACCGTGACCACGCCCCGCGAGGAGATGCAAGCCGTGGTCGACGAAGACGAAGAGCTGTTCCTCAGGCAATCAGCTAAGAGTGGCCCCGCATGCCTTCCTGGGACCCCTGGTGCAGAGTTCGCAGAAGCCATCAGGCCCCATATCGAGCGTTCAGACACGATCGTGCAGACAACAAACTACTCGGCCTTCCAAGGAACCTCGCTTCTGCTCATTCTTCGTGCACGCTTGGTAACCGAGCTCTACATCTGCGGCTGCATCACAAACGTATCGGTGTTGGCGACAGTCATTGATGCAGCACGCCATGGCATCAGGATTAACGTGGTGGGCGACTGCCTCGGCTTTCGGAGGCAGTCCCGGCATAATGTTGCCTTGAAGAGGATGGTTGAGTTCTTCGATGCCAACATTGTCACTTGCCAGGACATCATCGACCGGAACGGTCCCGAAGACGAGCAGTCGACGGCGTCCCAGAAGGATTCGACCAAAGAGGACGAACAGCTCGAGGCCATGGTGAAGAATCTGCGCGTGTCGGAGGAGCGGTCGACACCCCACGTCGAAGACACCCCACGCGGCATGCCCAACCCCACAATTACCATTGAGCCCACGCCAGACCTTCACGATGCACCTTCCCGGTCTGCTAATGGCCGACCACGTAAACCCTCCGACACCTCGTTAGCCGAGAGTCGCGCCACCTCAGATTCAAAGCTGAGCGACGAGCAATTCTTGGAAAAGCTTGTGCAGGGCGCAAAGGTTCCAAAGCCTGACCACAAGCAGTCCTTGGAGAAGCAGAGCTTGGTCAAGTCCAAGATCCGCATGAGGTCGCGCGGCAGCAAGGGAAAAGACAAGGAGAAGGAGCCCTTGGAAAACACATCCAAAGGCGAGTCCAGCAAAAGGGACGAGAAGAGCACGGCAAAGAAAGAAGCTAGCTCGGCCCCCACTTTAGGAAATAAGGTGGAGAAGTCTGCCAAGGCGCATCCAGCAGCAGCATCAGCACCAGCACCAGCACCAGCACCAGCGCCGGCACCGGCACCGGCAGAGAAGCCCCGCTCTGTTACCATAACCAGGGCCGAGAGTACCGACAAGTTGCGTGCCAGTCCAGCAAACAACGAACGCTCGCTCAAACCATCTGCTTCACAGCCTGCTTTATCATCTGCTAACCCGAAAATCAAAGACAAATCATCAACCTCCCGCACGAGACTGAGCCTAGCCAGATCACCAAATTCTGACTCTAACAAAGACGTCACAACCGCACGTCCTCAGCCATCGCCCACCAAAATCACCTCAAGTGCGCCCAGGACCTCAACCCCATCCATAATGCCAACCACCAAGCTGCAGTCTCTCGCAACGTTTCCCACTCTGGGTCCGACGGACCGCATCGCTGAGGGTGACTCTCGCATTGTCCACGACTTCTTCCCGCCAGACCAGTACCACCCCACCGATCGCTCTAGACCATTGAAAGATCTGATTTTTATTCAATTGTATAATGAAGTGCGATGGCAGAAGATGCGACACCAAGATGGCGAGGTACCACGCCTAGTGTGCGCCCAAGGTGATTTTGGGGCTGACGGCTCGATGCCCATCTACCGACACCCTGCTGACCAGACATTGCCGCTCCTACACTTCTCTCCAAAGGTTCAGCTGATTCGGAAGCGGGCCGAGGAGCTGGTCGGGCATCCACTCAATCATGCTCTCATCCAACTGTACCGTTCGGGGAGTGACTATATTTCTGAGCATTCCGACAAAACTCTCGATATTGCTCAGGGCTCGTCTATCGTCAACGTCAGCTTCGGCGCACAGAGAACCATGCGGCTGCGCACCAAGAAGAGACCGAAAAAGGACGGGTCAGAGGAGGCACAACGCGATACCCAACGCGTAGCCATGCCTCACAATTCCATGTTTGTCCTAGGCTTGGAGTCGAACAAGAAGTGGCTTCATGGCATCATGGCAGACAAACGCCCGAATTCAGAGCGCAGCACAGCCGAGAATGCGTACCGCGGTACTCGCATATCCTTGACTTTCCGCTACATAGAAACCTACCTTGACGCCAAGTGTCAAACCATTTGGGGACAAGGGGCGACGGTGAAAGACCAGCGCGAAGCTCGCGACGTCGTTAACAACGACGAAGAAGAGACGGAGCGCATGATCCGCGCCTTCAGCCAAGAAAATCACGATCCGAACTTCGATTGGGACGACTGGTACGGCGAGGGCTATGACGTGTTGCACCTGCAGGGCGCGCCTGAAGACCTCCCCATCCTCTTCACCTCCAACAACAAGATCGAGTCCGACACCGTGAAAATGTACCTCGCCGAAGCGAAGATCGCCTACACGTTGATCGAAGCCCCCACGCTGGAATCCCAGCTCGAGCTCGACCGCCAGGTCTGCTTCCGCGACACGGACATGGCCCGCACCGAAGTCAGCATCCCCGTGCTGATCCTCTCGTATCTCGAGCGCTACCACGCGATCGACACGGACGACCGCTCTCGCCCCTGCACCGCGCGCTCCTTCGAGATCGAGATGCACATCACGGCTTTGCTCAAGCACTGGAACAACCGCCACGTGCCGACCTACTTCTACAACTTTGCCGACGTGCTCGAGGCTATGGAGGAGAGCTTTAGCTTCTCTCCAGGCGCCTTCATTGCTGGCCGACGGTTTGCGCATGCGGATTGCGTCATGTGGCCTGCGCTTGATGAGCTTATCGAGAAGTGGGATGGGTGGACTGAGGAGAGGTTTCCGAAGCTTACCGAGTACTATCGCATGTTGTGGAGGAAGAGAAAAAGCGTGCAGATGCTAAGGGCAGAGCTGCCGGCTATTCGTAAGTCCGATAAGAGGCAAGATCAAGGAAAGGAAAAGGAAAATGAAAAAAAGAGGGATGGGATAGAGAAGTGAGGACTCCTCTCTTACTCTCTCTATCCACTTCCTATTATATGCTTCCTTGGTTTTCTATTCAGCATGGCTGGTACGCGCATGTGTATTCCCCCGTTTTTACTACGTCGACCATTGTGATGTTGTTTTACGCTCTTACCTGTTTGCACTATTCCCCCCATGGCTATTGGCTTCGATTTGATGTTGGTTTCTTATTCCACCTTGAGAGAATTCAGCGCCCATTTAGACCTCATTTCCCAGTCACGATTGCAATGCCTTATAGACAAGGATAAAACACTTCTTTTCTCAGTCACAAATTTTGTTCTTACCTATCATGATCCAAGAAAAGACCTTGGATATTCTCATCTTGGAAGGAAAAAAAGTTATTCGTTCTTTTTATTTGCTTTGGCGAATCGTTCAGTGTTCTTGCTACTGCTTTGAGAGAGGCGTTACACATGGAGAGGTGGGGATATATTCATATATACGCATCATTCCATCAAGGAATATATGTTATGTACAGCATGATAAGTAATTGAGATTCTTTCTCTCTCCTGTGTAGACTGGGTTATGGTTGTGTATGCCGTCACCATTGATTACTTGTATTGGTGATTTGGGTTTCATTTTACGAGCACTTCATTTTGAGAAAATGGATACACCTTGATCAAACAGTATGTTCAGATCTTGGAGGGAAGTGGATAGTAAGTGTAACGATTCCCGTATACGCATACAATTAACACTGCACCACTCGGCATTTACGTTTTCTCATGGTATTCGACATCCACCCACTCAAGGAGTCTGAGATGGATATGGGCTGCTCGTACCGTAACTTTGCGGACGTCGTTGAGGCAGCAAAGCTCTTGAAGATACCTACACACTCACCAAGTGCATCAACACTTGCGATGACGTTCGCAAGCTCAAATATGGCACGGGTAATGCCGTACGCAACCACTCGTTAAATGGCTAGATGTTTCTGCTAACTATCTACAATAGCTAATCTCGGTTTTAATCATGCCAATCATTCGAGGCGCTTTATCATGTCTTTTTGGCCCCTGTCTCCCAATAATCCTGCGCCATACCAATCCCGAAGCCCCCCCTCGCAGGCAAGCATTCAAATCGGTGCTCTTGAACCTCAGACCATCTTCTTCGCTCTGTATATATATCTTTCAACCCAAACTGTTTTATCCGCCATCGTAGAGCTCCAGCACCCATCTCTACCCCTTCAAGACGCCTACCTTACCTCCCTTATCTGCACCTAGAGCGTTCTCTTCACTAATTTAACATTTTCTTGGAACGACTACCTCCGCTGCCGCCCAGATATACCCCCCAACCTCCCAGTAGCCCTTCTCACGCATATCGATTTCCTGCACCTACTCGCCGCCATGTTGGCAACGTCCCGCAAACCCATTCTTCAGAGTTCGGTCAAGGTATCCATGGCATGCCAGAAGCGTTTCAGGCACGTCCCGCTCGGTAGTGTGGAGAAGAGCGCTGCGGGCGTGGTCGCGCTGAGCATGTGGGCCTATGTGCAGGGCGGGCCTGGCCTGAGGTACGTTGCGTAAACGTAGAGCGCGAAGGATTTGACTTTCCTCTCATCTGAAGAACCCACTTTCGTCACAGATAATATTAGCAATTGCCTTAACAATCCAACTCATAACTGTACTCCAAAGCCGCACGACTGCATAAGGTGGCCTCGATTTTCATAGATTTATTACACATCCTGCGAAGGTGTTGTAAACTAACAAACAGAAAATTGATGGGCAACCATGAAACGCTCAGATTTCCAAGAAGCCTGAAATTATGAGCCGGCTTTATTGAGTTAGGTCAGAGAGCCGATTGAGAAGTGCAAGATCTCGATCGATGGGACAATGTGGAGCTTATATCTTAGAGTATCGCAATATAAAGAACCTTGTAAAGTGATACGGAACAGCAACCTAAGTTGGTTATGATTCAATCAACCAATATCGATTGCTATTTGTAAAATATCTCGTCAATGTTAACGGTGCATCCTCAAATACCGTCCGTTTCCTCAAATGGGTTGTTGGGGTCGAAAGGATACTTTCGAACAACTACGTCTCCAATGTAGTTCCAAAGCTGTGCATTTACATCGCCAATATCTGTATTTAGGGTGCAAACATCCGCCCTTTGACCAAATGTATTGACTTCAGACACATCGCCATCGTGATAATTAATGCGGACTTGGTTGACGGTTTGGCGACTGGCATCTCCAAGAAGGTAGTTCAGAGGCATGAACTGGACACCAGAATGAGCAGTTGTAAATACAGTGTTGGGCAGGTCTCCAGTGTGTGGAATATGATGCATGCCAAGATTGATCCATGCCACAAGGTCTTCTTGTATCAAACTCTCGCCATCAAAGAACTTGTTGAAGTCGATTGGGGGATTATTGACATCTTGAGAGTTGTAAGGATGCGAACTGCTAAGCTCGTGATCGTGTTGCCTGGTAAACTGAACGTCGTACCCAGCCCAGTTTGCCGCATTGACAAGTGATGAGGAGTCTTGAACTGTCAAGTGTGCTGTACCCATCGATGGCAAGATGCGATATCCACGGAGCTCCCCGTACTTGTTGGTTTCGTTCTGGTTGGTGATTATGACTTGCGTCAAAGCATTTTCACCCCAGTTAATGCGCGAATCATCCTCACTCTCGATGAATTTCCTCTGAAGTTTCATAGTATTGCGCGGTTTCCCTCGTGACCATGGGTACACCTCTGTAGTGGGCACGTTGCTGACAAGCTGGACGGTGTTTTCGGTACCGAGGATGTCAAAGTCCGCCTTGAAATTTAGGACGTGATCATGCATCGAGCCACTAAGCGCATCGTGAATGTGCCACCCATAGTCCTGGTTGTTAGCGAAGTAAGCTCCTTGGATATATCCAGAAGCGCGGACTTCGACCCCAACAGTACCATCCTGGTAGAATGAGTAGGTGAACATATAGTCGTAATTACCAATAGTCGAGACGGACCGAAGGCTGAAATAGGTATTCTTTGTTACGGAGACATAATCACCGGTGCTGTGGCGTTGCTGGGGATAATCAGCATCGAATTCGAAAAGACAAATTGAATTGACGTGTGTGTGTGTAGTCTCGGAAACATAGAAGGATGAGTTGAGGTATGTGGCATAAGCAGGGCAATCGTAGCCTTCAACAAGCTGGAAGGCATAAGGTCCAAAGCCATAGTATGAATCCAGATAGGCGGTGCCAGATTGATAGGGATCAGCGCCTGCATAGTGCGCAAGAGCTTCCTGAAGTCCAAGCTCATAGAGAATTCGGTCACCTTTATACTTGATGTCGTACAGGGCCAGGCCAGTGTCACGAGAAAACCCAATGTAGAAACTGAAGTCCATCCACTCCACATACTTCTCCTCGACATCGACCATATAACGTGGTCCAGCAGGTGCGATGGCCATAGGTGGAGTGGAGGTATCAAGTGGAAGAATAGGGCCTTTTTGATCTGTAGCACTCCAATCGCCACCGACGTTGATAGGGAGTCTCGTAAATCCGGGTGAAAAGAATGCAGAACGGAATTCCTCAGTTGAATTGTACCAAACATTGTTGTAGAACCAACCCAGAAGCTTCCATTTTGATGAATCTCTACCTGTCTGATCAACAAGGAAGTAGAGACCAAGAGATGTGATGGAATTTGTGGCAAAAGGAGTGGTGCTCATATGGGTGAACATATACCAGCTCGTAATCTGACCATCTTCATCTTGGCCAAGAGGATCAATTCCCCAAATCTCAATCGTGTCGTTGTCCAAACCAAGAGCGGTTCCTTTCCAAAGATCAAAAGTGATGTCTTTGATAGACGCACTTGTTGGGAAGATGAGCTCCGAGCGAACAACGTCGTCGTCAGCGTTGAGATTTTGCACTTGTCCTTGAGTTTTCCGAGTATGATAGTAGTCAAGCGGAACCCATTTAGTGACGTTAAGCTGAACAGGGAGAGGCCCCACAAGGATATCAGCATAGTGGGGGTTCTCAGTAGCTCGAATGTTGAGAACGACATGGGCGTACTTTGGTGGGGCCGGCCCGGACCCATCAAGATACGCTAAGACATCGGTCTTATTTGGTCGCTGTAGCTCCACGAGAAGACTGTAAATAGTTAGAAAATGGCTTGATAGTGGTGTTGAGATAAGACTGACACAGAATTGTCCCATTCTGTTGCGTTCTCGGTTATCGTTAAGTTCAGATCCGATTGCTCAAACAACCAGTATACGACGGAAGCGGCTTCTGCGTCTGTGAAGCCCTCCCATATGTTTGGAACCGGTGCAGTGATTGAAACTGCCTCCTCTCCACATATAGGACCGGTGCTGTTGAAGTATTGGCGCTTTGCTTGCTGTGAGTTATGAGGCGCGACCCTATGACCCCTTCCACTCTTGACCCAGGTGGCTTTTGGTGCGGGTGCGGGTGCAGAAACAACAAGAGTTGGAATGGCAGATACAAGGACAACCGCGAGGAAAGAATGCAGCTTCATGTCGCCCCAATGGTCCAACTGCTAAAGAAGCTTGGATGTCTCCTTACAAGGGAAAAAGACATCTTTTATATTTGCACTTCCTGTCAAACTACTTTGACTAAGCTTACAATGTGTGGACCACCGATGTAGCGTAGCGAAAGATAAGGTGCCCTGGATCTTGAATATAACCGAAAGTGGAGGTAACGAGTTATCGATTCGTTAACAAGAGTGTGTGGAAAATTCGGAATAGGCGGGGAAGTTAGGTCCAGCCGCGAGCTATGCATCAAACCATGCTTAGCCGGCATATGCGGTAAGAACGGATGACTTCTGACACTGTAGCCATGTCGTTCAAGCTGTCAAAAATGATGGAAATAATTCCGCGGTTCGTTTGTCAGATTTCTACCCGATCAAATTCGGCCCTTCCACTTCTCGTTTACTTTTAACTGTATTGGATACCTTTTATAGGTTAGCGGAGTTGATGATACCCATGCTTGCCAAGCAGCAATCATCAACAAGCTTGCATATCGCTGCGTTAGCCTAGGCCATGCATTCGGCTTATCTCTTATAGTTCAATTCACTATCACTTTCCCCTCATTAGCATTCGTAAGAAAACTCTTAGCAACAACAGTCCCACCGTCGGGTAATAAGCGCTAGCCTCAATATGGAAGTCCCTTGCGAGAATGCTCCGTAGTATCCGATACTAATATCACGCTCCATAAAGCTGTGCGGCCTGTCCGTGGCTGCGCATATATGGCACTCTAAAATTTTTGACGGAATATAACGAAAAGCTTCAACATCTCCTAGATGAGATGCATTCCTTCTCTTCGGACAGTTTCTGTGGCCATTGCATGATAAAGGCACGCAAAAGACCATATGGACCATAGACCGCTATTATAACCTGTCGTATCCCATGCACTTGCACGTGGGGCGTAGAGCTTCGATACTAGCCGTTGGACTACTGGAGCCGGCAAGCTCGGTTGACGACATAAATTCGTCTCCACAGGTACTACTTCATGACTCAAAACACCAAGTTTAGGTGCAATTGTGTTATGAGACAGTATTGGCTGAATAAATTCACAAACGAGACTTTCATCTCAAGTACACTAAATAGATCTCAAAGACAGCAGTGTTTCCCCTGCTGTGCGATAACTCGAAGATCGTGCAAAGAAAAGATATGAGGCAGTATTAATTGGATACTTCAGTCTTGTACTTTCCTTAAAAGATGTGGATATAGCCATGTAACCGGGCGACGAGATGAAGCACTTGCACATTGAAATGTAACCTATCTCGCTCGCAACAATATCGGCTGTCTTGGTATTCGCTTATGATGAAGAGTCTATAAAACAAAGCAAATCCGCGAGGCCAGGACAAAGATTGCTTGGTGAGGATATGTGTCGCGCTCCACAGAATAAAGCTACGGTTAGACAATTGGCATGCAGATATTTATTGCCACACCAAATGCTGGGATATGATGAAAACTAACGAAAACAAAATATCTAGGCGCCGCACTCCATAAAGCATGCGGGGGCGCGGACCATGTTAGGATTTATAAAGTCAACTCGGAGAGATGTCCTGCAGGAAATCCGGCCGGGTTTCCAAGGTTTGCAGGCGAGTGCTTAATTTATACCACAAAATGTCTCTTCGAATGTTTTATCTGCAACTTTTCATTACTTCGTGTGGATTCTGTGC
>Ga0247757_10000418_pt1 | contig 35687 bp, 31 predicted proteins | sample UWRJL126311R4_FD_180929 | JGI IMG/M metagenome (GOLD analysis project Ga0247757, IMG submission 180929) | Plant litter microbial communities from Arlington Agricultural Research Station in Wisconsin, United States - UWRJ-L126-311R-4 | ecosystem: Environmental > Terrestrial > Plant litter >... | reverse complement strand
ACGTGGAGGGCGTCGTAGTTGGGTCCGGCCGCGCCGCCGCGGAGCACGACGTGGCACTCCGGGTTGCCGGTCGTGGCGAGCACGGCTGGCGCACCCTCGCGGGTGAGCGACGGGAAGCAGTGCGGGTGGCGGGCGGAGACGACGGCGTCGACCGCGACCTGAAGGTCGCCGTCGGTGCGGTTCTTGAACCCGACCGGCATCGACAGGCCCGAGGCAAGCTCGCGATGAATCTGGCTCTCGGTGGTGCGCGCGCCGATCGCGGCCCACGAGACGAGGTCGGCGTAATACTGGCCGAGGGTGGTGTCGAGGAACTCGGTGCCGATGGGCAGGCCGGCGGCGTTGATGTCGAGCATCAGCTTGCGGGCCAGCCGCAGGCCGGTGTTCACCTGGAAGCTGCCGTCGAGGGCCGGGTCGTTGATCAGGCCCTTCCAGCCGACCGTCGTGCGGGGCTTCTCAAAATAGACACGCATCACCACGAGCAGGTCGCGGGCGAGCCGGTCGGCGACGGGTTTCAGCTTCCGCGCATACTCGAGCGCGGCGTCCGGGTCGTGGATGGAGCAGGGACCGACGATGGCGATGAGGCGGTCGTCGCGACCCTGCAGGATATCACCCATCGCGCGCCGGGCGGCGTGCACGAGCGCTGCGCCGGACTCGGCCAGCGGCAGATCCTCCTCGAGGATGGCCGGCGACAGCAACGGCCGGGCGGTGCGGATGCGAAGGTCGGAGGTGGGCTGACGCATGGGGGGCGGAGAGGCAAAGGCAGCTGCGCCCAAAAGGCACGGCGAATTTATGATTTACGATTAATGATTAATGATTGGACCGGATTCAGAGGAGCGCGGTTTGAAATCATTAATCATACATCATTAATCATTAATTGGTCAGGGCACCACTCCCGGAAACCAATACGCCTGCACGCCCACCAGCACACCCACCAGCGCGGCAAGTGCCAGGCTGTGCCAGAAGACGGCGCGCAGGATTTTTCCCTCGCCGCCGTGCTGGCCGGTGGCGACGCCCGCCACGACGATGCTCTGGGCGTCGATCATTTTGCCCATGACGCCGCCCGTGCTGTTGGCCGCCGCGGCGAGGACCGGGGAGATGCCGACCTGCTGCGCGGTGACCTGCTGCAGATTGCCGAAGAGAACGTTCGACGCCGTGTCGCTGCCGGTGAGGGCGACGCCCAGCCAGCCGAGCACCGGCGAGAAAAACGGGAAGAGCGCGCCGGTGCTGGCGAACGCGAGGCCGAGTGTCGAGTCGAGCCCGGCGTAGCGCGAGGCATACGCCAGCGCCAGCATCGTGGCGATCGTGAGCAGCGACAGGCGCAGCCGCCAGAGGGTCCGGACGTAGATCCGTCCCAGCGCCGCCGGCCCGAGCCCGAGCAACAGGCCGGCGAGCAGGGCCGCGAGCAGGGGCGCGCTGCCGGTGGCCGAAAGGGGATTGAAGGTGTAGATCGCGTCCTCGGCTTTCAACTTCAGCGCCAGCGGCGGAGCCTTGAGCACGGCCTGATGCAGGTGCGGCACCGGGACCTTGGCCTCGAGATGTCCGGCCAGGAGCGCCTTGGTGGCGGGCAGCGCCCAGAGAAAGACGGTGACGGTCAGGATCAGCCACGGCGCCCACGCGCGAAACAATTTGCCGGCCGGGATCGCGGCCGCGGCGGGGCCGGCGGGCTGGGTCTCGTCGGCGAAGCGCCACACCGTCGCCGGCCGCCAGAAGCGCAGGAGCAGCAGGAGCGCGCCCATCGCGACGAGGGCGCTCGCGGTGTCGACGAGCCACGGGCCGTGGTAGTTGCTGACGGCAAACTGCGTCAGCGCGAAGCTCAGGCCGGTGACAAGGCAAGCGGGCCAGACGCCGAGCATCCCGCGCCAGCCGGCCAGCGCGGCGATCAGCCAGAAGGGGATGAGCAGGCTGAAGAACGGCAGCTGGCGCCCGACCATGGCGCTGAGCTCGAGGAGCGGCAGGCCCGTGACCTGCGCGAGGGAAATGATCGGGATGCCGAGCGAGCCGAAGGCCACGGGCGCGGTGTTGCCGATCAGTGCGAGCGTGGCGGCCTGCAGCGGACGGAACCCGAGGCCGATCATCATGGCGGCGGAGATCGCCACCGGCGCCCCGAAGCCCGCGGCGCCCTCGATGAAGGCGCCGAAGCTGAACGCGATCAGGAGCGTCTGGATCCTTCGGTCAGCGGAGAGACCGGCGACGGACTGGCGGACGACCTCGAACTGGCCGGTTTCGACCGTTACCTGATAGAGGAAGACCACGTTGAGCACGATCCAGCCGATGGGGAGCAGGCCGTAGAGCGCGCCGTAGCCCGCGGCGCTGAACGCCAGCACCGGCGGCATGTGGTAGACGAAGATGGCCGCGGCCAGCACCGCACCGAGTCCGGCGAGCGCGGCCCAGTGGGCGCGGACCTTGCCGAAGGCCAGCAGCCCGAGCAGGACGAGGACGGGCGCGCCCGCCACGAGCGCGGAGGCCGCGAGGCTGTCGAACAACGGGGTATAGTTTTGCGTCCAGGTCACCGACAGGCCGCCAGCATGCGCGGGGGCGGCGGGATGGAAAGCGGCGAATGCCTGCGGTTGACAGTTAGGATCACGAGGTGAGTGGGACGTTGTGCCCCGACACACCCCGGCGCTTTGCGCCACCCCTCTTGATAGAGGGGACCCAAGCCACCGAAACCGAAAATCCCCTCTATGAAGAGGGGTGCCCGCAGGGCGGGGTGTGTCGGGACCGGGCGTCGGGCAACCCGCGCTAGCGCTCGATCCAATTCGGACCGATCAGTTCCCGCAACGCCGCCTCCGTTGCCCACGGGGCGCGGCCGGCGTAGCGCGCGATGAAATCTGCGCCGGCGCCGGTCTTCACGCGGTCGGGTGTCCACTCGGGCGTGAGGACGTTGAGCAGCAGCACGTGGCTCGCGCCGGGGTGGAGGCGGAGCGCCTTCCAGCAGCCGCCGGGAATCGCGACGACCAATTGCTGGCCGGCGGCGGCATCGCGGCCGAGCGTGACCTGCTCCGCGCGGCCGTCGGGATGGAAGATGAAGTAGTCGACCGGCCCGCCGTCGAGCAGCACATGAGTGTCGTCCGAGGCCAGCCAGTGCAGGTAGTTCACCGGCGCTTCGGCGGTCAGCAGGTAATGGATGCGGCTTTGTGCGGCGAATTCGCGGCCGTCGACGGTCACCTGCTGCGCGGAGCGACCGAGGAAGCCGAAGTAGCCGGACTCTCCCGGCAGGTATTCGAGGTGGAGGCGGGCGATCAGGTCGCGCACCGCGGGATCGGCCGGGGGCGGGGGCTGGGCGGAGAAGCAGAGGACAGGGGACCCGCCTACGCACAAGGCTACGGCGAGGCGTGGCAGGAGACAAAGGGCAGCCGGGCGGAATCTCATGGCGACGGGGGCAGCATGTGGCGGGTGGATTTGTTGTCGACCCCCGTCGCACGCCGGGCACGTTCGCAGCCATGTTATCCCTCTGCCAACACGGCTACGAAGCGCTGCTCGCCCGCGAGCTGGCGGAAGCGGGGCTGGCGGTGGCGGAGAAAGGTTCGGGCTGGGTTTTGGCGGGTAGGGTGAGTCCTCCGGACGAGCCGAAGCCGCAGGCGGACGACGGCTCGTCCGGCCTGTCCGCCATAGCCTCGGCGACGGCGGAAGGACTCGCCCTACCTGGTTTGGCCTTTCCCGGCGTGACGCTGCTGGCGCCGCGGGAGTTTCGCGGCGAGTCGGTGAACGCCCTGGCGCAACAGCTGGCGGATTTCTTTTTCGAGAGCCTGCGCGGTGAACGGATCGAGGCGGAGTGGCCGTGTGTGTTCCTGACCGTGCCCGAGGTGGTGGGCCTGGGCCGGCGCTCGAGCGGGGTGGAGAAGGCGTTCGGGGAACTGTTGAAAAAGAAGCTCAACCGCATCGCGAAGCTGGCCGTGCTGGAAATGCCGCGCACGTCCGGCAAGGTGCGCGGGCTGTTCGTGCATTTCGTGGATTTCGGCCGGGTCTACGCCGCGCGCGAGGCCTGGCTCGGCGGGCAGCGGCGCATGGCGGACGACGACGCGGCGCCGTCGCGCTCCTACTTGAAAGTGGAGGAAGCCTACCTCGTGCTCGGGCGCGAGCCGCAGGCCGGCGAGACCGTCGTCGACCTCGGCGCCGCCCCGGGCGGCTGGAGCTACAGCGCGGCGAAGCGCGGCGCGCGTGTTATCGCCGTGGACAACGGGCCGCTCAAGGGCGGCGCGCTGAACCATCCGCTGATCGAGCACCGGCTCGAGGACGCGTTCAGGTTTAGGCCCTCGTTCGCCGCGGCGGCGGAGGGCACGGCCCCGGTGGCCCAGCCGGTTGACTGGCTTTTTTGTGATTTGGTCGAGGAACCCCACCACGTCATGCGCAACCTCGTCGCCCCCTGGCTCGGCGGCGGCTGGTGCCGGCGTTTCGTGATCAACCTGAAGTTCGGCCACGTCGACGCGCTGGCGCTGCTGGGCGAGTTGCGCGCGGGCGACTCGGCTTTTGTGCGGCACGCGACAGATGTCCGCATCCGCCACCTGTATCACGATCGCGAGGAATTCACCGTGGTGGGCGAGGTCGTGCCCCAAAACTGACCCTTTTAGCGGGGTTTGTACGCATTGTCGGAATGGGATGGGAACCAACCTGTCCCTACGAGGTTCATAGAGGTGGCAACGATCAGGTTCGGTACGGATATTATACCGCGCGGGTCGCTGTCTGCCTGGCCGGAAGAACGATCGCCTGCGTAACTACCGCCGCGGTGACATCTTCCGGCCAGGCCTAGCCCCGCCCCGGGCGCGAAGTCGATGGACAGCGCCGGCCGGTTGGCCCCATGCTGCGGGCGCGATGAATTCCCGGCCCGTGCCCAAGCAAAAGGAAACCCACGTCTGCGGCTGGCAGGCGGTCTCGACGCTGTTCGCGCGCCACCCGGACGAGGTGCGGCGGCTGTTTTTCGATCCCGCGACCGGCAAGCGCGCCGGCGAAATGTGCGCGCTGCTGGCGCGCCAGAAAAAGGTTTACCGGCAGGTGCCGGCGGACGAACTCGAGAAGATCGCCGGCACGGTGCACCACGGGGGCATCGTCGCGGTGATCGGCGAGCGGCCGTTGAAGAAGGTGACGCGCGAGGTGCTGGCGGGCTGGGGGCGCGCGAAAGCGCCGCTGCTGCTGCTCGACCGCGTGAGCAACGCCAACAACGTCGGCGCCATCGTCCGCACCGCCGCCTTCTTCGGCGTGAAGTCGATCGTCGTCGCCGACCATCCCTCGCAGGCGCTGCCCGGCGAGGCCGCCTGGCGCGTGGCCGAGGGCGGCATGGAGTTCGTCGATTTCTACCGCGTGCCGGCGCTGGCGGAATTCTGCGCGGAGCTGAAGCAGCACTACTTCCTGATCGGCACGAGCCTCACGGGCCAGCAGCTCTCGCCCGCCCGGGTGAAGGAGCGCGACCTGGCCGGCGGGAAGCCGCGCCCGCTGGCGGTCATCCTCGGCAACGAGGAGAAGGGCATCGCGCCCGCCCTCGCGGCGCTGTGCGACCGGCTCGTGAAGATCCCCGGGGCCGCCACGGTCGAGTCGCTGAACGTGTCCGCGGCCGCGGCGGTGCTGTGCTGGGAGTTTTTTGCCGCCGAGGGCGGCGAGTAGGCCACGGCTTTCCCCTCCATGTAGGGGTCGAGCTTGCTCGACCCTAGCGGGGCTACGCACAAAGGACCGAGCGAGCTCGGCCCCTACAGGATAGAGCGCCGTTACCTTCCCAGCAGTTTTCCGAGGAGTCCTCCGGGTTTCCCCGCTCCTGCCGTCTTGTCCACCGCGTTCATCTCCGGCACGCCGAGCAGCGGCTCGAAGTGGCCGGCCTTCTTGTAGAGGATGATGACGTCCTGCATGCCCCACGCCTCCTCGAGGTAGGCGCGCAGGATCACGTCGGGGTAGCGCTGGAGGGTGCGCATGACCCACTCGGGGGAGGTGAGCGCGAGGCCGTAGTCCTCCTCGGCGTTGCTCTCGAAGTAGCGCTGGTAGGCGAAGCCGGTGCGCGCGTACTCCTCGAGCAGCGCGGGCTTGTCGATGTTCTCCGCGACGTTGCGGCGGCCGCGGGCGAGGAGGCTCGAGACGGTGCGGCCCTGCGTGGTGAGCACGATCACGCCGCATTCCTTCGTCCACTTCACGAGGCAATCGAGCGTCGCGAGCCAGCGGTCCTTCCGCAGGTGCGTCACCAGCGATCCGACCCAGATCAGGTCGAACTGGTTGGCGAAGGGCAGGCGGTGGAGGTCGACTTCCGAGTAGACCGGCTTGGCGCCGAATTGCTTCCCGCAGAAATCCACGCCGTCGCGGTCGAGGTCGCACGCGGTGATGTTGGCGTAGCCGTAGTGGGCCCGCAGCCAGCGCAGCACGCGGCCGTGGCCGCAGGGCAGGTCGAGGATGTTCGGGTAGTGCGGCTTGTCGCACAGCTCCGCGGAGAAATGGATGAGTTCCAGGGCCCGGCGCCCCAGGTCGAAATACTGCTCGGGCAGGTCCGGCGAAACCATGCCGTCGCGCGGCGCGACGGTGCGATCCACGGCGAGGGATGAGAAATCGTAGAGGGGCTTCATCAGGACGAAGCCGCATCAAGGCGGCGCCGGGCGCCCTCGTCAACGGGAGAGGCGGCGCGCCCGGCCGCGCGTTTAAGTAGTCTATTAAACTACTTAAGCGGGAGGGGCCGTGCAGCCCGAGCGGGGCGCCCAAGTAGTCTATTAGACTACTTAAGCGCGGGACGCGTGCGACCGAATCTTGCCTCCGGGGAACGGATGGCGACGATGCGGCCATGAATACCCCGATCTGGGACGACCGCGACTGGCGTCCGCTGCCGCGGCTGGCCGGCACGGTGCGGGCCGACGTTTGTGTCGTGGGGCTCGGGGGTTCCGGCCTGGCGGCGCTGGAGGAACTGGCGGGGCTGGGCGTGACCGCGATTGGGGTCGACGCGGGCGAGGTGGGCGGCAGCGCGGCGGGCCGCAACGGGGGCTTCGTCCTCGCGGGCCTGGCGAAATTTTTCAACGAGACCGTGGCGGCGCACGGCGAGGCGGCGGCCGCGACCCTGTACCGCCTCACCGTGGCCGAGATCGAGCGCTGGGCCGAGGAGATGCCGGCGCTGGTCCGGGTCACGGGCTCGCTGCGCATCGCCGCCGATGCGGCCGAACTGGCCGACTGCCAGAAGCACCTGGCGGCCCTGCGCTACTGTGGTTTCACCGCCGAGCCGTACCGCGGCCCGGAGGGCGAGGGACTGCTGCTGCCGACCGACGGCGTCATGCAGCCGCTCGCGCGCGTGCGGGCCGTGGCGCAGCGCCTGCGCCAGCGCGAGGCGCTGCTCTACGAATCCTCCCCCGTGCGCAAGATCGTGCCCGGCATCGTCGTCACCGATGGCGGCACGATCCAGTGCGATTCGGTGATCGTCGCCGTCGACGGGCGCCTGGACCGCCTCCTGCCGGAACTTGCGGGCCGCGTCCGCACCGCGCGGCTGCAGATGCTGGCGACGGCGCCCGCGCCGGAGGTGAGCTTCCCGCGGCCGGTATACTACCGGCACGGCTACGAATACTGGCAGCAGCTGCCCTCGGGCGCGGTGGCGCTGGGCGGGTTTCGCGACCAGGCGCTGCAGCAGGAGTGGACGACGGACACGGAACCGACCGGGTTCATCCAGGGCTTGCTGGAAAAATTCCTGCGCGAACGCCTGAAGGTCACCGCGCCCATCACGCACCGCTGGGCGGCCTCGGTGGGCTACACGCCGGACGGCCTGCCGATCCTGGAGGAGGTGCTGCCGAAACTCTGGGCCGTCGGCGGCTACAATGGGACCGGCAACATCGTCGGCGCACTCAGCGCCCGGGCGGCGGCGCGGCTGGCCTGCGGCCAGCGGTCGGCGTGGGCGGACGCGCTCGGACAGGCGCGGGAGTACCGGCGGAAGTGACGGGCGGATGATTTCTGTAGGTCGGGCTTTATGCCCGACACGGACGTTGTCTGTCGGGGATAAACCCCGACCTACAATCAAGCTCGTCCACACCCGGAAAACCCCTGCATTGACACCGATGGTATCCCTCGTCACCTCTCCCGTCCGTGAATTCCTTCGCCGCCTTCTTTAGCTTTACCTTCGCGGGCTACTTTAGCCCGCGCAGCCGAGGCGGCTTGTCCCGACGCAAAGTCTGATTTCAACGCAGACCCCCTTGCACCAGGAGCCGCCCACCACCGGGCGGCTTTTTTATTTTTCTCCCCCGTCTTCCCCATCCCCGCTATCCAACCTTCCTTCCCGTCATGATCCTCCCCAAGTCCAACCGCCTCGAACCCGCCGAAGTCGCGCAGCTCTCCGCCATCGTCGGTGAGTTCGGCTGCCGCATCCAGCCGATCGTCGGCGACGTGCGCACCATCTACGCCATCGTGGGCGACGAGCGCCACGAGCTGATGATCAACCGCCTCGAGGGCCTGCCGTTCGTGGACCGCGTGGACACGATCCAGTCGCCGCACAAGCTTATGGACATCCGTTCCGACCTCGCGCGCCACCGCGTCCGGGTCGGCGGGGTCACGCTCGGGGACGAATTGTTGATCATGGCCGGCCACTGCACGATCGACCCGAAGAACCCGAACCTCTTCTACGAGACGGCCCATGCCGTGAAGGAAGCCGGCGCGCACGCCATCCGCGGCGGCGTGTGGAAGCCGCGCACCAATCCCTACGCCTTCCAGGGCGACAACAAATCGCTCGAGATCCTGATGGAGGGCTCGCGCCGCACCGGCCTGCCGGTCGACACCGAAGTGATGGACGAGGAGCAGCTCAAGCTCGCGCTCGCCGCCGGCGTCCACGTGCTGCAGATCGGCGCGCGCAACGCCCTCAACTACTCGCTGCTCCGCCAGGTCGGCGCCGCGGTCGCCGGCAAGCCCGTCGCCGTGCTGCTCAAGCGCAGCATCCACAGCGGCCCGCTCAACGAGTTCATCTCCGCCGCCGAGTACATCGTGAACTTCGGCAACCCGAACGTCATTCTTTGTCCGCGCGGCACCTCGCCGACCCTCGACGGCTACCGCAACCAGCCGGACGAATCCATCACGCCGCTGCTGAAGGAGCGCACCTGGGCGCCCGTGGTCGTCGACCCGTCGCATTCCGTCGGCAAGGCCGCCTACGTCCCCGCCTGCGCGCTCGCCGCCGTGGCCTACGGCGCCGACGGCCTTTGCATCGAGGCGCACGTCGAACCCGCCCGCGGGCTCGGGGACGACCCGAAACAGGCCGTAACCCCGGCCGTGCTTGCGGGGTTGATTCGCGACGCCAAGGCGCTCCATGCTGTCCGTCGCTCCCGCACCACCCCCGTCCCGTCCGCATGAATCCCAAAGACGAACTCGCCAAGATCCGCGCCGGCATCGACGCCCTCGACCAGAAGGCCGTCAAGCTGCTCAACGCCCGCCTCAAGCTGGCCCAGCGCATCGGGGAACTGAAGCGCGGCGCGCGCACCCGCATCTACGTCGCCGAGCGCGAGGCCGACGTCCTCCGCCGCGTGCAGGCCGGCAACAAGGGCCCGATCAAGGACGCCGCCCTCGCGGCCATCTACCGCGAGATCATGTCGGCTGCGCTCGCGCTCGAGAAGCCGCTCGTCATCGCCTACCTCGGGCCCGAGGCCACCAACACGCACCAGGCCGCGCTGAAGAAGTTCGGCGCGAGCGTCGACTACCGCCCGATGCAGGCGCTGGCCGACGTGTTCGCCGCCGTGGAGAAGGGCGAGGCCGACTACGGCGTCGTGCCGATCGAGAATTCCACCGAGGGCTCCGTGCGCGACTCGCTCGACCTGTTTGTCGAGACGCCGCTGAAGATCGTCGCCGAGGTCCAGCTTTCGATCGACCACGCACTGATCTCCCGTTCGCCGCTGGCGAAGATCAAGAAGGTTTACTCCAAGGATCAGGCGCTGGCGCAGTGCCGCCGCTGGCTGCAACGCCACCTGCCGCACGCGCAGCTGGTCGACATCGACAGCACCGCGCTGGGCGTGCAGCACGCCGCCAAGGAAAAGGGGGCGGCCGCCGTCGCCCCGCCGCTGGCGGCCGAGCGCTACGGCGTGCCGATCCAGGCCAGCCACATCCAGGACCAGAAGAACAACACCTCGCGCTTCGGCATCCTCGGCCGCGAGCCCTCGGGTCCGGCGGGCAAAGGGCACGACAAGACCAGCCTGCTGGTCTCGCTCCGCCATGAGCCGGGTTCGCTGCTGCGCGCGCTCCAGCCGTTCGACCAGCGCAAGCTGAACCTCACGCGCATCGAGTCGCGCCCGAGCCGGCTGCGTCCGTGGGACTACATCTTTTTCCTCGACGTCGTCGGCCATTATGAGGACCCGGCGATGCAGGCCGCGTTGAAGGCGCTGCACCGGCAGTGCCCGCTCGTGAAGTGGCTCGGCAGCTACCCGGTGGCGAAGCGTTAAGGGAAGCTTGGAGGGTCGGGCTCCCGCCCGACCGGTTGGGCGGGAGCCCAACCCTCCAGCAGGGGCACCGCAAACCTCTCGTTACCGTCATCCTTCGCTGCGCTCAGGATGACGCCGGGGGAATGGTTTATGGGGCGGGCATGGTTGTCGCCGACGACGGGGATTTCCCGGTCTGGGGCGGATACGCATACGCCCGGCTCCGGACTTTGCTCTGGGCAAGAAAGCCGCCTTGGTTTCCACTCCGGCTAGCATGCAGCCGCTGAAGATCCTGTTCGTGACGCCCGAGGTCGAACCGTTCGTCAAGGTCGGCGGGCTGGCGGACATGACCGGCGCGCTGCCCAAGGATCTCGCGCGGCTCGGCCACGACGTGCGCGTCGTGTCACCGGCCTACGGTTCGATCAAGCGCGACGCCAGCTGGCGCGCGCTCGACGCACCGCTGGGCGTGGATGTCGGCCGTGAGGCGCAATGGGCGCGCACGTGGGAGACCGTGCTGCCCGGCTCGCAGGTGCCGGCGTACTTCCTGGAAAACCACGATCATTTCGCGCGCCCCGAGGTTTATACCGGGCCGTGGGGCGCGCACGCGGACAACGACCAGCGTTACGCCTTCCTGTGTCGCGGCGCGCTGGCGCTCTGCGCGCAGCTCGGGTGGATCCCGGATGTCATCCATTGCCATGATTGGACCACGGGGCTGTTGCCGCTGATGTTGAACACCACGCTGCGCGACACGCCGCTCGGCCGGAGCGCGACGGTCTTCACCATCCACAACCTCGAGCACCAGGGCTGGTCGCCGGCGCGCGTGGTGGATTTTGCCCGGCTGCCGTGGGGGGAGGTCAATCGCGATGCCCTGGCGGCGTACGGCCGGGTGAACCTGATGAAGGCAGGACTCGTCCACGCGACGAAGATTTCCACCGTGAGCCCGACCTATGCCGGAGAGATCCGCACGCCCGACGGTGGCTTCGGGCTGGATGGCGTGTTGCGTTTTCGCGGCGCCGATCTCGTGGGTATCCTCAACGGCATCGACGACGAGTCCTGGGACCCCGCGCGCGACCGGACCCTGCCGGCGAACTATTCCGCCACCGACCTGGCCGGCAAAGCGGTGTGCAAGGCGAAGCTGCAGGAACGCCTCGGCCTCGCGGTCCGGCCGGAGGTCCCGGTGTTCGGCGTCGTGTCGCGGCTCGCCACGCAGAAGGGCCTCGACCTGCTGGCGGACGCGTTGCCGGCGATCATGGAGGGGATGGACATCCAGCTCGTGCTGCTCGGCAGCGGCGATGGCGGGTTGGAGAGCACTTTCAGCTGGGCCGCGGAAAACTGGCGCGGGCGTTGTGGCGTGCAGATCGGTTTCGACGGCAAGCTGGCGCGGCTGATCCAGGCCGGCAGCGATTTCTTCGTGATGCCCAGTCGCGCCGAGCCCTGCGGGCTGACGCAGATGTATGCGATGCGCTACGGCACGCTGCCCCTCGTGCGCGCAACGGGCGGGTTGGTGGACACGGTGCAGAATTTCGTCGAAGGCGGCGCGGCCGGCACGGGCTTCGTGTTCCACGACGCGACGGCCGGCGCGCTGGCCAACACCATCGGCTGGGCGTGCGCGACCTACTACGATCGCCCGCAGGAAATGGCGGCGTTGCAGCAGCGCGCGATGGCGCAGGATTTTTCGTGGCGGGTCAGCGCGGATCGCTACGTGGAGCTCTATCGGTGGGCGGTGTCAGCCCGCGTGAGTGCGGGCTGACATTGGTCAGTAGCCTTCGTCGTTAGTCATATCAATCCTGCGGGTGCGCCTGGATTGGTATAGGGTCGGACCTTGGTCCGACCTCAAGGACGAGGTCGGCGCAAGCGCCGACCCTACAATCAGCCTCCGATATGACCAATGACGACTGGCGAATGACCAACGACCAATCCCACCGGCCTCAGCCGCCCAGTCCATAAAACCCATGCGTCCCCTCGTAGTCCGTCACCGCGTGGCGGCCGAGGTTGCGGGTTTCCTCGACCATGCCGAGGGAGTTCGCGGCGCTTTCGCTCAGCACGCAGAGCGAGCCGAGGGGCTTGGTGGATTTCTCGATGCGGAAGAGGAAGATGACGTCCGGCCCGGCGAGGTTCTCGCCCTGGAGGCCGCCGCTGATCCGCACGCGGCCGTGGTGGAGGAGGATGCGGAAGGGACGCGGGCTCGACGGCTGCAAGGTGACCAGTTCGCGGATGGCGGTGGCGACTTGCGCGGCGGGCTGGCGGTCCTTGCGCCAGTAGCCGAAGAGGGCGTCGCCGAGGTAGGCGTTGATCGTGCAGCCGCAGCGCATCAGCACCGGGCGCACGAGTTCCAGCCAGCGCTTGAAGTCGGCCGAGGCGGCATCGGCGCCGACCTGCTGCGTGTGCGCGGTGAAGCCGATGATGTCGAGCATCACGAGCCAGCAGTCGCCGGAATGGATCAGCACCGAGGTCGCGCCCGAGTCGGCGCCCTGCCCGGGCGTCTGCTGGCAGCGATAGACGAGGGCGATGTCGCCGAGCTCGACCCGGTCGCCGTCGCGCAGCGGCGACACCTGCTCGAGCCGGACGCCGTTGAGGTAGGTGCCGTTGGTGCTGCGGAGGTCGGCGACGAGGTGGCCGCCGGCGGGGCCGGGCTGCAGCATGGCGTGGCTGCGGGAGATGCCGGGAAAGTCGAGGACGTGCGTGCAGCCGGCGGCGCGGCCGAGGGTGCACGCGCCCGCATCGAGCCAGAGCATCCGGCCGTCGCTCATCTCCAGCCAGGCTTGAGGCAGCGGGCGCTCCATGGCGTTCAGCCTACTTGATGCGCAACCGCCACAGGTTGTACGCGCCGCCGCGATTGGACAGGAAGTAGACGATCGAGGGGTCGGTCGGCGACCAGGACGGGAGGATGTCGTCGGAGCCGTTCGCCGTGAGCTGCTGGATCTGCGAGCCGTCGGCGTTCATGACGTAGATGTTGTTGTTGCGCCGGCCCGAGTCGTCGACGTCGCGGTCGGAGACGAAGAGGATGCGCACCGGGTTGGTGAAGCTGGCGACCGGGTTGAAGCAGTTGGCGTTGAGGAAGGTGTCGTCGGAGATGATGGCGGTCTCGAGGCGGCCGTCGGGTTCGACGGAATAGATCTGCTTCTTGCCGTTGGACTGGTCGGGGCGGGTGAAGTAAATCTTCGTCGGCTCGCGGTGGGTGACCTCCTCGGCCGTGATCTGGAACTGGGTCGGCAGCGCGCCGTCCATCTTCACGGTGCTGAGCTGCGGCTGGGCGAGCGGGTAGTTCGGCTCGATGGAGAGGTAGACGACCTCGCGATTGCTGTCGGTGTAGGTGGGCGAGTAGTTGAAGCGCTGGTCGTTGGTGATGCGCGCCACGCCGCCGGAGGTGCGGTTGTCGGTGAAGCTGATGCGGAAGATGTCCGGCTTCGCGAGGTCGCCGCGGTTGGACTGGAAGACGAGGATGTTGCTCGAGTCGGGCGCGATGATCGGCGCGCAGTCGTAGTAGCGCTTGTTGTTGTCGATGAGGCGGGCGGTGCCGCCGCCGTCGTCCTCGACGCGCTTGAGGAAGAGGCCGGAGAAGAACTTGCCGGCGTCGTCCTGCGCGGTGATCGAGAGGATGGCGTTCTGGCCGTCGGGCGCGATGGCGTAGGAGTTGATGGCCTGGAGCGGGGCCTTCGGGTTCTGGTCGCGACGGGTGAAGCGGGTGAGGCGGGAGAGGCCGGTGATGTCGGCGCCGCGCTCGCTGCTGTCGAGCATCGCGACCCGGGTCGCCTGGTTGACCCCGAGCTTGGCGCCGGTGGCGGTCATCTCGATCATCGGGGAGTAAAGCGCGACGAGCACCTCGGTCACGGGCTTGAGGACGACGTTGACGTTGTCGAAGGAGTCGACCGCGAGCGTGGTCGTGACCGGTTGGTAAATGGTGGGGATCTCGGCCTTGAGCGGGAAGGTCGGCCAGGGCTTGGACTTGTCGGGGCGGGAGAACACGACCGGGACCTTGAGCGGCGCGACGCCGAGCTCCTTGTCGCCGAGGGTGAGCACGGCTTCGACCGCGGTGCTGTCGCCGGTCTTGGCGGTGACGATGAAGGTGCGCTCGATGCGGAGTTGCGCCAGCGTGACCGGCGCCGGGGCGGTCAGGTCCGATGTGACCTTGAAGGATTCCGTCTGGTAATCGGTCTTGGCGAGACTCACCGCGAGCGGGGTCCAGGGGGAGGACTTGTCGGGGCGCGTGAAGGTGAGGGTTTTGGTGAACGGGGTGGTGCCGGCGGGCTTGCCGTCGATGGTGACGCTGGCGCCGTCGACGTTGGCCTTGATCGTCACCTCGCGCTGGAGTTGCAGCGGCTCGAGCGCGACGGACAATTCCTTGAGCTTTTGCTTGGTGTTGTAAGTGACGGTCTCGGTTTGATAACCGGCCTTTTCGACGACGATGAGGTAGGGGGTCTCGGGGCGGCCCTTGATGTCGAAGGTGGCGGGGGCCGGCAGGCTCTTGCCCTCGATGGTCACCATGGCGCCGTCGGGCGTGGCCCGCACGAGGAGCTTGGCGGCGTGAGCCGGGAGCGAGAGGACCAGGAGCCCCGCCAAAGCGAAGGCACAACGGGCAATGAGGCGGCGCATGGTGCGATCAGCAAGCCGCTTGGGGCGGAAAGGGTCAACCCGGGAGTAGGGGGACACCCCCGGGAAAGTGCGGTTTCGCTCTGGCTTATCTGGCGCGGTCAGTGCTATATCCCCGGTCCGGTTATGGACGAGCCGATTGAAAAAACCGTGTTCGCGCCCCGCGGCCCCAACAGCAGCGCGGCCGACGGCTTTGCCACGGGGGATATCGTCGGGCAGTACAAGATCGAACGCGTGCTCGGCGCGGGCGGCATGGGCGTGGTTTACCTGGCCCAGCACGTCGCCCTGAAAAAGAACTTCGCGATCAAGGTCTTACCCGCGAAGCTCGCCCAGGAGCCGTCGTTCGTGAAGCGCTTCAAGGGCGAGGCGGTGATGCTCGCGAAGCTGAAGGACAACCACATCGTCAACGTCACCGATTTCGGCGAGAATCAGGGCAAGCTCTACCTCGTGCTCGAGTTCGTGGACGGCGGATCGCTGGAGGACTGGTTCCGCACGCATTGCGAGAAGGGCAAGGGCGCGCCGCCGGCGGAGGTCGGCCGCGTGATCGGCCAGGTGTTGCAGGGTCTGGCCCACGCGCACCAGGCGGGCATCATCCACCGCGATCTCAAGCCCGCCAACGTGCTGCTGGAAAAATCCGGCGACGCGAAGATTTCCGACTTCGGCCTCGCGCGCATGGCGGCCGAGGAGGAGTACCGCAAGGGCGGCGGCACGGCGTCGCCCTTCCACGGCGACAGCGTGACGACCACCGGCACGATCGTGGGCACGATCGACTTCATGTCGCCCGAGGCGCGCAACATGCGGCCTTCCGACGCGCGGTCCGACATCTACGCGGTCGGCATCATGACGTATTATTTCCTGACCGGCCGGAAGCCGACGGGCATCGCCCAGCTCGCTTCCCAGCTGGTGCCAGGCCTCGATCCGCGGTGGGACAAGTTCATCGCCACCTGCCTGGCGGAGGATCCGGCGAACCGTTACCAGACCGCCGGCGCCGCGCTGGAGGGCCTGCAGCTGATCTCGGGCAAGCCGCCCGCGCCGAAGCGCTCGCCGGTGATCCCGGTGGTCGTGGCCCTCGCCGTGCTCGCCGCGGGATTTGCCGCGTGGAAATTCCTGGGCTCTTCCAGTACTCCGTCCGTCGCCGCCGCTCCGGCCGCCGCCGCGCCCGGGCCGACCGCGACGCCCAAGGTGGAACCGAAGGCCGAGGCCGAGGCGACGCCGGCCAAGCCGGATGCCCCCGCTGTCCGCAAGCTCGTCCTCACCGGCCTGCCCGCCGGCGCCCAGGTCGTCTATCGCGGCCGCACGCAGACCGCCGGCGCCTCCGGCCGGCTCGCGCTGGAGGCCCCGCCCGGACCGCCGGCGCCGATGCCGGTGAAAATACGCGCGGCCGGTTACCTCGATTGGGAGGGCGACGTCGGCCAGGATCCGGCCCTGCTGGAGGACACGGTGCCGCTGGAACTGATCCCGCCGCATCCCGTGCGCTTCTCCGGCCTGCCGCCCGGCGCGAAGATCACCGTGAACAGCCAGACCGTCGGCGTCGACGCCACCGGCGCGGCGACGATCGAGCTGCGGCCGGCGCGGCTCACGATCACGGCCACCGCCCCGCGCTACCAGGATTTTGCCCAGGAAGTGGACGTCCAGCAGTCGACGCAGTCGGTCACGCTGACGATGGAGAAGACCCCGCCGCCCGCCGAGGTGACGATCGACCTCGGCCAGGGCCTGTCGCTGAAATTCAAGTGGATCCCGCCCGGCAGCTACACCGCCGGATCGAAGCCGGGCGATCCCGGCCAGCAGCGGTCGGACCTGCCGGCTTCGCGCGCCGACATCGCCGCCGGGTTCTACATGGCGGAAACGGAAATGACGCAGCGCCAGCACATGGTCGTCACCGGGAAGAATCCCAGCAACAGCCGCGCCCTGGGTGACGACAGCCGCCCGGTCGAGCAGGTTTCGTGGCGCGACATCACCGGCGGCGGTGGCGTGCTCGAGCGCGTGAACGCGCTGCTCAAGAAGCAGGGCGCCACTTACACCGCCGACCTGCCGACGGAGATCGAGTGGGAGTACGCATGCCGCGCGGGTACGGAAACCAGCTACAACGACGGGCACAATTTCGCGGGCGACAAGGATGACAACCAGCTCGGGGCGATCGCGCATTACCTGCGCGGCGCCGGCCTGCAGGCCCCGGCCGCGACCGCCAAGCTGAAAGCCAATGCCTGGGGGCTTTACGACATGCACGGCAACGTTGCGGAGTGGGCCTACGGCATCAAGGGCGTGCGCGATGCCGTGTTGCGCGGCGGCCACTGGAAGGTCGGACCCGTCCACTGCCGTTCCGCCTCGCGCATCGAGCTCCAGCCCGATACCCGCCCGACGGAATACATGGGCTACCGGCTGGTGCTGCGGCCGACGGAGTGATCCCGACCGGTGGCCGGGATGGTTATTGGATGAGGGTTATTGGTTATTGGAGAGGGCACCCGGGCGGCGGCGCACCGCAGCGCACCGAGCAACCAATAACGAATAGCCATTAACCAATAACCGCGGGCGCGCAGCGCCCGCACTAGTACCGGTTCATCAGCTGGAACATCACCCAGGGGAGGGTGAGGCCGACGATTACCATGCCGGCGATCGCGCAGACGAACTGCAGCGGGTTGTTCTGCCCGACGACGGCGAGGAAGGCGAAGAAGAGTTCGACGGGGATGAAGATGAGCCAGAAGTCGCGCCGCCGGCGGTTTTTCCGGCGCTGGATCTCGATCACGTCCTGGCCGGTTTTCACTTCCGCGGCGCGGTTCTTTTGCAGCGCGGTGTAAACATCGTTGGGGTCGCCGGCCTTGGCCGCGCCGCCCACCGGCTTGGAGCGCGCGACGGGACCGGCCATTTTCGCGAGCTCCTGCGCCGTCGGCGCCGCGCCGGTCTCGGAGACCGGCCGCTCGTCGCGTTTGAATTCGCGCTCCTTGAAGCCGTATTGTTTCCGCGGAGGATCAGTCTCGTCGGGCACACCGGCAGCGAAGCCACAATCCGCGCGGAGTCGAACGCGCTTTTCGCCGGGTGACGTCCTGATTTGTCATTGCGAGCCGCCTGCATGGCGGGTGGCGAAGCAATCCATCTCGCTGGATCGCCACGGCGCGCTTCGCGCTCCTCGCGATGACAGGGCAATTGGGACATCCCTTTTCGCCCGGACGGCCGCATTGGGCTGGCGGGACGGTGACGCCGGGCTTAGTCGTTCGTTGCTTCCTTTAACCCCACCCCATGAAGAAAAGTACCCTCGTCTCCCTCTGGGCCGTGTTGCTCGGCCTGCCCGCGCTGGCCCTCGCGCAAAGCGGCAAGGTCTTCGACACGCTCACGCTCCCGAGCAAGATCCTGAACATGGAGCGCAAGTACGCCGTGTACCTGCCGCCCGACTACGACACCTCGCAGCGGAGCTACCCGGTGCTCTACCTCCTGCACGGCGGCGGCGACGACCAGACCGGCTGGGTGCAGTTCGGCGAGGTGCAGCACATCGCCGACGAGGCGATCCGCAACGGCACGGCGACGCCGATGATCATCATCATGCCCGACGCCGACACCGGCCGGCGCGGCTTCTTCAACACCCCGGACGGCCAGTGGAACTACGAGGATTTCTTTTTCCAGGAACTGATGCCCTACGTGGAGCAGAAGTACCGCATCAAGTCCGCCAAGCGCTACCGCGCGGTCGCCGGCCTCTCGATGGGCGGCGGCGGGTCGTTCGGCTATGCACTGCATCACCCGGAGCTGTTTGCGGCGGCCTGCCCGTTGAGCGCCGACTGCGGACCGCTGTCGCTGGCGGCGGCGAAGGAAAGCATGCTGCGCGGCAACAAGGACGCGACCTTCACCGACGCGCAGGTCGAGGCCTTCTACAAATACCGCAGCGTGCTCGCATTGATCGACGCCATCCCGAACGGTCCCAACAAGGATGACCCCAAGGCGGAAGATCCGCGGAAGGCCACCCGCTGGTACATCGACTGCGGAGACGACGACTTTCTCTACGAGGGCAACTGCCTCGTTCACATCGCCATGAAGAAAAAGGAAATCCCGCACGAGTTCCGGGTTTCCGATGGCGCCCACAACTGGACCTACTGGCGCCATTCCCTGCCGACGGTGCTGTCGTTCGTCTCGGACTCGTTTCATCAATTCTGACGCCCCGCGCGTCGCGCGTCGCCGTTATTGGTTGGGAGTTATTTGTTATTGGGCCGACCGACCGAAAGGTCGGCAGGTGTTTGCCTCACCCAATAACCAATAACCCTCATCCAATAACCAACATCACTTCGTCGCCGCGGCGACGACGATGGCGGTTTGCATGGTGATTTCCTTTCCGTCGTAACGGGTGGCGAAACCGGCGATGGTTTCCTGGATGGCCTCGGCCTTGGTGGCGGGGGCGAAGCTGTCGAAATAGGGCCGCAGCGGCGCGGAGATCTCGTACTGCCGGGTCCAGAGCTCGTCGGGCGGTCCGGGCCAGCGCAGGGGCACGGTGAGCGATTCCTCGCGGACGGCCGCGAAGCCCGCGGTGCGCAGCTCGGTCGTGAGCGAGCCCGGTGAACCGAAGCGCGCCGGATGGGGCGCGCCAGGCGGGGGAGGCGGCAGGGGCTGGCGGCGGTTGAACGCGCCGGTGGCGGCGCGCATGTACTCGTTGCGGTCGATCGGGCCCCAGCAGACGAACGAGACCACGCCGCCCGGCTTCAGCACGCGCCGGATCTCGCCCAGCGCCTTCTGGCAGTCCCAGAAGAACATCACGCCGAGGCGGCAGGTGATGCGGTCGAACGAGGCATCGGCGTAGGGCATCGTGTGTGCGTCGACGACCTCGTAGGAAAGGTTGGCGAGGCCGGCGCGCCTGGCGTTCTCGCGGGCGATGGCGAGCATCTGCGGCGCGAGGTCGGTGACGACGACATGGCCGCCCGAGCCGACGAGCTGCGCCACGGTCAGCGCCGGGTCGCCGGTGCCGCTGGCGAGGTCGAGCACCCGCTGGCCGGGGGCCAGCGCCGCGACCGCCAGCTGGGCGCGGGTGAGCTCGCTCCAGAAGTGGACGGACTTGTCGTGCCACTTGCGCCACGCCGCGCAGGTCGCGTCCTCCAGCCACTCGGTCTTCACCTTCGCCTCGAACTTTTTCAATTGTTCGCTCATGGGGTCGCATGGTTCCGCCCCGCGGGATTGCGCGGGCAGGGCCGGAGGCAAGCCAAACGGAATAGCCGCGGGAGTCGACGGGGAATCATTGGTCTATGGTCATTCGTCATTGGCCGTTGGTCATATCGGACCGATTCCTCTGCGATCCCCGCGTGCTCATCCTATTCGCTGCTTGGCTCGATATGACCAATGACGAATGCCCAATGATTATTGACCATTGGCCCGCGCCGCGCGCGGGCCTCAGATATCATCCACCGGCGCCGGCTGGTGCAGCCAGTTGTTCTCGCTGTCCGCCATGAACTGCGCGGGCCAGGTGGCGTGGCTGATCTCCCAGGGGCGGAAGCCGCGGATGGCCGCGGCGAACTGGTCGATGCCGGTGCGATCGGGCGCGAGGGCGAGCGCCTGGATCTGGGCGATCAGGCCGGGCGGCTGGTGCGGCACGCTTTCGAGCACGCGGAGAAACCACTTGTGGAAAGGGTAGAGGGTTTCGTTGTGCGCAAGGACGATGCGGCCGCCGAAGAGCACGAGTTTGCCGACGGCGGTGCGCAGCAGCGTGAGATTGTTCTTCGCCAGCGCCTGGCCGCAGTACCAGTGCCACGCCTCGAATTGCGCCTGGAAACGCCACAGGCGCGCCGCCTTTTCCTCCACGGGGTAGCGGGCGATGCCCTGCAGGCGTCCGACCAGCGACGCGTCCCGCGAGAAAAGCACGCGCGCATCCTGGAACGCAAAGCGCGCCGGCTCGCTGCCGCGGGCCTCGACTTCATCGAGGTAGCCGAGCGAGGTGTATTTGCCGTCCACGTAGCCTTCCGGGTAGGTGCACAGCTCGCGGCTGAAGAAACAGGTCGTGCCTTCCTGCAGCCGGCGCTGGTGCTCGGCGTCGGACACGACGATCATCACGTCGACATCCGATTCCGGCGCGGCGAACCCGTGGGCGAGCGACCCGGCGAGGAGCAGGCCGAGCACGCCGGGCTGGGCGGCGAAATGGTCGGTGGTGCGCTGGACGGCGGCGGCGTGGTGGGGGAGCATGGGCGGCGCGGGGTTGCCGATGTTATTGGCGGGAAAAGGGCCGGGACGACAACGGGCCGGACGGTCGCATTGTAGAGTGATGCGACCGGCGCGCAGGGCAGGCCGGGCCGCCGGGCTTTTCCCGATGACCCCGTAGGGAAGCGCCCACCCATGCGCCCGGAACCGGGCGGTCGGCGGGACGGACTATTATCTGCATGAAAACATCCAAAATCATCCTTCTCGCCGGCGGTCTCCTCGCGCTGGCTTCCTCGGCGTTCGCGCAAGCGGCCGACCTCTCCCATTCCGACCGCCGCTTCTTTGAAAAGGCCGCCAAGGCCGGTGCAAAGGAAGTCGAAATCTCCCAGGCAGTCCTCGGCAAGGCCGTCGCCCCGGCCACCCGGGAATTTGCCCAGACGATGGTCGCCGACCACAACAAGCTGGCCGATGAACTCAAGGCCCTCGCGGACAAGAAGGGCGTGACCCTCCCGGCGCCGGAAACGAAGTACGGAGAGAAGTGGGTCAAGAACGACAAGGACGTCGACGACGAGTACCTCAAGGAAATGGTGTCCGACCACAAGGATGCCGTGGACCTGTTCAAGGACGCGGCCAAGTCGAAGGACGCCGACATCGCCGCTTTCGCGTCGAAGAACCTCCCGAGCCTGGAGCACCACCTGGAGATGGCGAAGAGCCTCAAGAAGTCCCAGTAACCGAGTAACCGGTTACGCCGGCCGGTCCGCCAGACACGAGTCGGGAAAGGCCGGTTGGCCGCGCAGCCAGCGCGCGAGGCACAGGCTGTTGACCAGTGCCTCGTGCAGCGCGGAACCGAAATCATAGGCGCGGTCGTCGAAGCCGGCGGCCTCGATCGCCTCGTCCACGCCGAGCATGACGGCGAACATCCGGGCCTTGAGCGCGGGAATGTGCACGCGCTCGAAGTCCCCGGGGGTTTGCGCGGACGCGCACACGGACGCATCGCTGGCGTGGTGCGAGCGACAGATGGCCGGCCGGCCGTCGTAGATCGTGCAGCTGCCGCCGGCGCTCAGCAGCGCGCAGGGCGTCATCGTCCGCAGGCGGGCCTCGCTGGTCAGCGCGGCATGGCGCGCGACGTGGACGGACGTGCGCGCAATCAACGCGGCCAGGTCGGCGGGAGAAAAATTCAGCTGGATGTGCTCGGCCGCGAGGAAGACCTCGTGGGCCTGCACGTCCACCGGCACGTGGCAGCACCAGCCGCAACCGGCGCGGCAGGCGATGGTGGCGCGGATTTTGGCGGGCGTTTCCGCGAGGGTGCGGTCCAGTTCGTTCGCGCCCCAACGGAGGGCGGCGAACCGGTCGCCCGGGTCCTGTCCGGCCTCCAGCCGGCGCTCCATGCCCGCCACGGTGCGGGAGAAAAGCTCCCGGCGCTCCTGTTCGAGGGCGGGGGAGAGCATCAGCCCCGGCGATTCTGCAGGACGGAAATCTCGTCCCGGAGCGTGTTGCCATCCTGCCGGGCGTTGCGGCGGGACCGCTTGAGGGAGAGCTCGGCGTTGGCCAGCGATGCGGTGAGCCCCGCGTTGGCGAGGGTCAGCGCCGCGATGCTGGCGTTGGCGGCGGCGAGTTCGGCTTCCAGTTCCTTGAGGCGTTGATCGGACACACCTCACAGGTGACTGCGCGCGGGCGAATAGCGAATCCCCATCGCGGCGGCCCGATGCCGGCTGCCCGCAGCAACGAGTTGCGCCTTTCTTCGCCGCGGCGGCGATAGGCCTCGCTATTCCCTGCGGCGGACGGGAGGCTGGGCCCACGTACGACGTTGCGACAAAGCGACTGGTGGGTCCTCGGCTGAACTCGGGTTCATTTGACGATTCGAAACCCGATTGCCGGGAACGGGCTGGCCAAGACGACGATTACGGAATCCACCCTGTATGAGCACCAAACTGTATATCGCTAATCTTTCCTACAACGTTACCGAGGCCGATCTGCGCACGGCGTTTGAATCGTTCGGCACCATCACCGACATTTTCATCGCCACCGATCGCGAGACCGCCCGTCCGCGCGGCTTTGCGTTTGTCACCTATGATACGGCGGAGTCGGCCACGGCGGCGATCGCCAAGATGAGCGGCTTCGAACTCGACGGCCGCGTGCTCACGGTGAGCGAGGCGCGCCCGAAGGAAAGCTCCGCCCCCGGCGGCGGCATCAAGCGCAATTTCGGCCCGGACCGCCGCGCCGGCGCCTTCCAGGCCCGCAACAACCGCGGCGGACGCCGCTGATGAGTGCCGCGCCTACCCGGGACGCCGCGGCGAAGGCGCCGCTGGCCGCCCGCGCGTGCCGCATGCGCGGCCGGCGCGTGTACCTGGAGATCGACGACCGCCGGGAGATCAGTTTTCCGCTGACCAAATATCCGGTGCTGACGTACGCGCTGCAGGTCGAGCTCGAGAAGATTCACCTCTGCGACTCGGGTCGGTCCGTTACCTGGACCAACCTCGACGAGGTGATCCAGGTCGAGGACGTGGCCAACAACCTTTTCGTGCATACCGCCCGGCGCATCGCCGGCGGGCCGCACTGAGGGACTGCGACCGCGGGGCGGTCGCGGTTGTCGGTTGAAGTTATCGGTTGTGGGGAATCCGGACCAACGGTCCGGCTCCCACAACTCCGCGCGTCGGCTCAGTTCAGCGACGGCCGGGCCATGGCCGGGATGTCGAACGCGGCGAGGTGGGCGTTGATCGCCAGCAGGTTTTCCGTGGCCAGCGCCACGTCCGTCTCGCGCTCAGCGGACCGTGCCGGGCGCACGTAGTCCTGGAGCCAGCCCGTCAGTTGTTCCTTCCGCGGCAGGGTGTCCCGGCTGGCCTTGAGGTCGGAGAGGAGGGAAGCGGCGTATTCCTGGCGTTTGGCTTGGGCGTTCATGAGCCGGACCTCCGGGACAAGACCGATACCTTGCGCGCGGTGAGGCGCTGGCGCCGGATCGTGAGGGGCTTGCTGGCACGCACCGTTGCCGGGGCCGATGGGCGGCTGGGAGAGGAAATTGCTTTCATGGGGAAGGTTAACTCCACTGCCGGTCGTTTGCACCTGTTACCCCCGGCGGCCGGTTACCTAGGAGCCCGGCTACTGACGGGAGCCGTTTCCGGCCAAAATGCTCGCGGGTCTCGCTATTGGCCGGAATTCTGCGCGGGGAGAGGGTTATTCGCGGAGAGTTGCTTGTTACTGGGAAAGGCTTCTCCGGCAGGGGGCGCCGGCTCGTAACCACTGACGGACAACCAATAACCACGGTGTCTGGAAAAGTAGTAACCTTTCCGAACGTCGCGGGTTTTCAGGGGACACATGCTCTCGAACCTGCGTCTTTCCCTGCGTACGCTCGCCCAGTCGCGAGGGTTCTCCTTCATCGCCGTGCTCACGCTGGCCGTGGGCATCGGGGCCACGACCGCCATCTTCAGCGCCCTGCAGGCGCTCGTGATCGCGCCCTTCCACTTTCCGGCCGCCGACCGCCTGGTTCACGTGTGGTCCGGCAACGGCTGGCCGCTGTCGCCGGCCGACCAGCTCGACCTCCGCAAGGACACGACGAGCTACACCGCCTTCGGCGTCTATTCCCCGCAAACCTTCAACATCGGCCAGGAAAACGCCCAGTCCGTCACGGGCGTCTCCGGTACGTCGGACGTGCTGCCCGCCTTCGGCGTGAAGCCGGCGCTGGGCCGGTGGTTCGCGCCGGCGGACGATGCCGTCGGTGCCCCGCCGGTGGTCATTCTCAGCGACGGCCTGTGGCGCCAGCTGTTTGCCGGCGACCCCGCGGCGGTCGGCCGGCGGATCCGGCTCAACGGCAAGGATGTCGAGGTCGTCGGCGTGATGCCGGCGGATTTCGAATTTGTTTCCCCCTGGATGCGCACCGACGCGGCCCGGTTGTGGACGCCGCGGATTTTCGACGACAACGAAATCAAACAACGCGACAGCCACTACCTGCTTGGCATTGCGCGGATGAAGGACGGCGTGTCCGTCGCGACGGCGGACGCCGAGGTGAAGACCATCGGCAAGCGGCTGAGCGCCGCCTTTCCCGACTCCAACACGCGCAAGGAGTTCCTTGTGCGCTCGCTGCACGAGGAGATGACGCGCGACCTGGGCAAGCAGGTGTGGCTGCTCTTCGGCGCGGTGTCGCTGGTCCTCCTCGTGGCCTGCGGCAACGTGGCCAGCATGCTGCTCGCCCGCAGCACGCGGCGGCAGGGGGAGTTCAGCATCCGCGTGGCCCTCGGCGCCGCGCGGGGCGACCTGTTGCAGCTGGCGCTGGCGGAGAGCTTCGTGCTGGCATTCGTGGGCGCGCTGCTCGGCGTGTTCCTGGCGTGGGGCGGCGTCGAGGTGCTGCGCGTGATCGCACCGGTGAGCGAGGCGCGCAAGGCCGCGATCGCGCTGAACGGGCCGGCGCTCGCCTTCGGGCTGGGGGCGACGGCGCTGACCGCCCTCTTCGCGGGGCTGCCGCCGGCGCTGGCGGCGATGCGGACTTCCGTCGTGACCGTGCTGCGCAGCGAGGGCCGCGGCGCCACGGGCTCGCGTTCGCGCCACCACATGCTGCGCGCGCTCATCATCGCGCAGGTGGCGCTGGCCTTCGTGCTCGCGAACGGCGCGGTGCTCTTTTCGTCGGCCTATCTGAAGATTCTCGGCGAGAACGCCGTGCTGGCCAGCGACCAGGTGATCGTGGCGCAGGTGACGCTCAACGGCCCGCGCTACGAGAAGGACGAGCAGCGCGTGGCGTTCTGGAACGACTATGTCGGCCGCGTCGCGGCACTGCCGGGCGTGGCGCAGGCGGCCATCACCTCGAAGCTGCCCCTCGAGGGCGGCAGCAACACCAACGCGCTGGTGAACGACGAGACCTACGACCCGACGAAGCGCCGGATGTCGGTCGAGCGCTCCTCGGTGACGAAGGATTATTTCGCCGCCATGGGCCTGCGCCTGCTCAAGGGGCGCAACCTGACGGACGAGGATCGCACCGGCGAGATTCGCGGGGTGGTTGTCAACCAGGCCTGCGTCGACAAGGCCTGGCCGAACAAGGAGCCGCTCGGCGAGATCATGCGCGCGAACCAGCCCGAGAAGCCCTGGTACGTCGTGCGCGTCGTTGGCGTGGTGGAAAACGTCAAGCAATGGGGCGCGGACGAGGAGGTCCAGCCCGAGATGTACACGACGCCCGAGGGCCACTGGGGCCACAGCGTGCACCTCATTGTGCGGAGCGGGCTGCCGTTGCCGCAGGTGGCGCCGCAGCTGCGCCGCGAACTCGCGGCCATCGACGGCGAACTGGCGCTCCGCGACATCCGGACGATGAGCCAGGTGGTCGACCAGGCCACGCAGAGCCAGCGCGCCGTGGCGGGGCTGGTGAACTTTTTCATGGCGGTGGCGCTCGGCCTCGTCGCCGTCGGCCTTTACGGCACGCTGTCGTACCATGTGCAGCAGCGCACCCGCGAGATCGGCGTGCGCGCGGCGCTGGGGGCGCTCAAGGGCGACATCGTGAAGCTCGTTTTCGCCCAGGGCGGCCGCTGGGTCGGCCTGGGCCTGGCCATCGGCCTCGCCGGCAGCATCGGCCTGTCGTTCGCGCTCAAGTCCGTCGTCTACCGGATGGAAGGCATCACTGTCCTGCCGCTGCTGCTGGCCATGGTGGCGGTCGGCCTGGCGGCGCTCGTCGCCTGCTGGCTGCCGGCCTGGCGCGCGGCGCGGATGGATCCGCTGGCGGCGCTGCGCTCCGACTAGCGTCGTCGCGCGGTTATTGGATGAGGGTTGTTGGTTGTTGGGCGAGGCCCGGGGGATCGACGTGTCGGTTGTCTTTTCGGTCTTCCCTGATAACCAATAACGCATAACCAATAACCGCGCGGTGCTCCCGCGCCGCGCCCCTATGCCCAAGCCCACCCTGAAGCGTCTCCCCCCGAAGAAGCGTCCGCGGAAAGCCAAGTCCGATACCCGCGGGGCTGGGGCGCCGGAGGCGGCGCTGGCGGAGCTGACCGGCGACGCGCTGGCGACGAAGGCCGCGATCGAAAAAGCCGGCGGCATCGTGGTCGGCCAGTATTCCGATCCCATCGGGCGGCACCCGCTGCTGCTCGCCGTGCTGCCGCTGGCGGCCGTGGAGCCGACGCCGTTCCAGCGCGATGTGTCCGACCTGCACCACAAGAAGCTGGCGGACGTCATCGACCGCACGGGCATGTTCCTCGACCCGATCATCGCGATCACCGCGGCGAAGGAGGGTTTCTGGACGCCGAACGGCGGCCACCGCCTCGCGGCGATGCGCCGATTGGGGGCGAAGTCCATCACCGCGCTGGTCGTGCCGAAGCGCGAGGTGGCGTGGCAGATTCTCGCGCTCAACACCGAGAAGGCGCACAACCTGAAGGACAAGTCGCTCGAGGTGATCCGTATTTTCCGCAACCTGCTCGAGGAGAGCGCCGGCAAACCGGAGCAGGGTTTTGCGTACTACTTCGAGGAGGCGTCGCTCATCAAGATGGGCCTGTGCTACGAGCGGAACGCGCGCTTCAGCGGCGGACTGTACCACCCGTTCGTGCGCCGCCTGACCACGTTCAGCGACGAATCGCTGGCGAAGACGCTCAAGGTCCACGAGCGCCACGCCGAGATGCTGCTCGAGCTCGACGCGAAGGTGATCGAGGTCGTGGCCAAGCTGAAAGCCAAGGGCTTTGTCAGCCCCTACCTGAAGACCTTCGTCGTCGCCCGCAGCAATCCGCTCCGCTTCATGAAGGAGCCTCCCGAGCTCGAGGAGCTCATCAAAACCATCCGCGGCAAGGTCGAGCGCTTCAACGTCGATAAGATCAAGCAGGAGGACATCGTGGCCTCCGGCGGCGGGGTGGCGGATGAGGAGTGATGGGCGGAGTAGGGCCAGTCTCTGACTGGCCTGGGCCGGTCGCAGACCGGCCCTACCGCATCACATCCGCCCCCGCGAACTCGATCTCGAACGGTTTGCCGCGGCGGTCGAACTCCTCCATCGCGCTGAATTTGCCGTAGATCGTCACCGTCGCGTCCTTGGCGGAGAGCAGCGCCGTGTCCTCCTTGTCGTCGCGCGCGGCGGGCAGGAGCTGGGCGGTGACCTTGAGCTTGCCGAGGCTGGAGACCTGCTCGGCGAACTCGATCTGGCCGGTGGCGGGATTGTAGGCCTTCACCTTGCCGGTGAAGCGGTAGGTTCGGCCGAGCCACTGTTCGAAGAGTTTCTTGCGATGCAGATTCCGGACGAAACTTCCCTGCTTGTGGAAACCAGGGAAGGGGTCGAAGTCGGGCGCGAGCCGGTTTGGGTCGTTGGCCGGCACCTCGTACCACACGGCCTGCAGGGTCGCGGGGGCGTCGAGCACGGGAAAGCTCTCGGCCAGCAGCGGCCGGACCTTCGTCTCGCCCTGGTCCTCCACCGTGACGGACACCTCGAGGTTGGGAAAGCCGGCGGCTTGCAGCGTGAGCGTCTTGGTGCCGGCCTGGAAACGTTCGATCGTCAGCGGCGTCTGGCCGAGCGCGCGTTTGCCGAACATGACGGTCGCGCCCGGCGGGCCGCTCTCCACAATCAGGCGGCCGTGGGGCAGGCGCACCGTCTCCTTGGCATCCGTGTTTTCCGCGATGATCACCTTCGTCTTCAGGGGCGGCCAGCCGGGGTAGTTCATCGTGAGCTCGCATTCGCCCGGGGGCAGTTGCGGCACGACCAGCGGCGTTTTGCCGAGCACCACCTGGCCCCAGACCGCGGTTGCGCCCGTGGGCAGCGAGTCGAGGCGGAGCGAACCGCTCTTGAAGTCGAGCGTGACCTCGGCCGTGGCGCCGCTGCCGATGCTGACCTCCGCGGTGGCGTCGGGCCAGCCCGGGGATTTGGCCGTGACGGCATACTTCCCCGGGGGCAGGTTGACGAGGGGCTGGCCGGCGGTGCCGGTGGCGGGTGCGGCCGTGGCCTCGGCGCCGACCGGCTTCGCCTCGACGGTCGCGCCGGCGCGGTTGGATTTCACGACGAGCTTGCCGTTCTTCGCGGCCTCCGCCGCGGCGACGGCTTTCTTCTCCGCGGCCTTCGCCTCCTCCGACTTGCCGCAGCCGGCGGTGACGGCGAGGAGCAGGGCGAGCCCGGCGAAAATAATTGGCGCCGGGCGGGGCGCGCACCGCCAGTCCGCGCCGTGCGCGGGGTTCAGTTTCCGATCAAGCCCCGGGTAACATGCGATGATGTCCATGAGAGATTGGCCCGGCCACTTGCATATTTCAGCGGCGACCGGGGGCAACGCGTATTTACGGATCGCATCGGATTGTCAGCCGAATGACCGGGGGCGGGGGACGTCATCGGCCTTGTCGGCCGGCGCGGGGTGGCGTCACGATCACCGGATGAAACTCCGCTGTGCGCTCCTGCTGCTGGGACTGGCTGCGGTCGCGTCCGCGGCGACCTGGACTGCCGACAACGGCAACGGCACGTTCACGAACCCGCTCTTCTACGACGAGTTTTCCGACCCGGACCTGATCCGGGTGGGGGAGGACTTCTACCTGACCGGGACGACCATGCACACGCAGCCCGGCCTGCCGGTGCTGCACTCGCGCGACCTGGTGAACTGGGACTTCCTCGGCTACGCGTTCGACCGGCTCGACCTCGGGCCGGAGTTCCGGCTGGAGGCGGGACGCGAGAGCTACGGGCAGGGCATCTGGGCGCCGTGTTTCCGCGAACACGGCGGGACGTTCCACATCTTCACCAACATCAACAAGCACACGACGCAGCACTTCACCGCGACGAACCCCGCGGGGCCGTGGACGCGCACGCCGATGCGCCGCAGCCTGCACGACCTGTCGGTGCTGTTCGACGACGATGGGCACGCGTACGCGATCTGGGGTTACCAGGACATTCATTTCGCGCGGCTGACCGACGACCTCACGGACATCGTGTCCGAGACCGAGAAGATCATCATCAAGAAGGGCGCCGGGATGGGCGAGGGCCTGCACTGGTACAAGATCGACGGGAAATATTTCATTTTCAGTGCCTGGTACGAGCAGCGCATGCGCATGCCCGCGGCGCGCGCCGACCGGATCGACGGCCCGTACGAGGTGAACCAGGCGGTCAGTGCGGACGAGGATTTCGGCCTCGTCGCGGGTTACCGCATGTGGAACACGGCCGAGCCCTTCAAGCCGAGCCCGCCCAATCCTGCCGCCACCGGCCGCCTGTCGATGCATCAGGGCGGCATCGTGGACACGCCGCGCGGCGAGTGGTGGGGATTTTCGATGATGGACGCCAATTCCGTGGGCCGGCTCACGTGCCTGTCGCCGATCACGTGGCAGGACGGCTGGCCGTATTTCGGCCTGTCCGGCAACCTCGGGCGCACGCCGCGCACCTGGGTGAAGCCGGCGACGGATCATCCGTCGGCTCCGTCCGCGCCATACGTGCGCAGCGACGATTTCTCCGGGCCGCGGCTCGCGGCGATCTGGCAATGGAACCATGTGCCGGATGACGCCCAGTGGTCGCTGACCGAACGGCCCGGTTACCTGCGCCTGCACGCGCTGCCGGCGGACGATTTCTGGCGGGCCCGCAATACGCTCACGCAGCGATCGATCGGTCCGGAATCGATCCCGACCGCCGAACTCGATGCCAGCGGGCTGCAGCCCGGCGACACGGCCGGCCTGGCGCTCCTGAACCGTCCGTATGCCTGGCTCGGCGTGCGGCGTGACGGCGACGGCTGGACGCTCGTGCAGTTCGACCAGCTCACGGGCAAGGCCGTCACGCAGCCCCTGGCCTCGCCGCACGTCTGGCTGCGCGCCGATTGCGACTACCGGCGCGAGGTGGCGGTGTTCAGTTACAGCAGCGATGGGAAGGCGTTTGCGCCGATCGGCGCCGAGTTTCCGCTGATCTTCCAGTTGAAGACCTTCCAGGGCGTGCGCTACGCGCTGTTCAATTTCAATACCGGCGGGAAAGCCGGCGGCAGCGCGGACTTTGCGGCGTTCACCGTCGACGAGCCGCATCCGCACGGCCTGTTCCGGCCGATCCCGGTTGGCCGGGAGATCGCGCTGGCCCACGCCGGCACCGGCGCGCCGCTGACGATCGGTGGGGTCGCGCGCTTTCAGGTGCGCGACCGCGGGCTGGGGCGCGTCGCGCTCGAGACCCCGGACGGTTTTGTGTCGGTGGTCGATGCCACCAGCGGCCGCCTCGGCCTGAAGCGCGGCGAACCCGGTGAGGCGGAGACCTTCCAGTGGACGGAGACGATGCCGGGCGACCTGAACCTACTGTCGTTGCTGACCCACCGCCTCGTGCGTCTCGACGCTACGGGCGGGGCTTTTGCCGATGCCCCCGGGCCGAAGCCCGATCGCGCTGACGGCGTGAGTTTGACCTGGCAGTAGCGCGGCTAGGTAGGTCGGGGTTTATCCCCGACTGGTTGCATTCGAAGTCGGGCGTAAAGCCCGACCTACACCTGGCTCAGCCGATCTTCAACAGTTCGACGACGAAGATGAGAGTCGCGTTCGGCGGGATGGCGCCGGGATAGCCTTCCGGGCCGTACGCGAGGTGGCCGGGGATGGTGAGCTTCACCTTGTCGCCGATCTTCATCTTCGCCACGCCGAGGTCCCAGCCGGCGATCACCTGGCGGGCGCCCAGGACGAACTGGAACGGCTCGTCGCGATCGACGGAGCTGTCGAATTTCCGGCCGTCTTCGAACGTGCCGGTGTAGTGGACGGTGACCAGGTCGCCCTTCTTCGGCGAGGCGCCGGAACCGGCGACGAGGGTTTCGATTTGGAGTTCGGTGGCAGGCATGCAGGAGCTTTCAGCGATCAGTGCTCAGGTGTCAGCCAGAAATATTCGGGGAGTGCGGACGGCGGATTTCGGAGTGCGGAATACCGGCCCAAACCGATTACTGACGGATCGCGGGTTCGGTTATTCCGCGTTCCGCACTTCGAAATCCGCAATCGACCCGATTCCGCGGTCAGGCTTCCGCCCCGTGGCCAACCGGCGGCGGTGGTGGCAGGATGGGACTGAGCCCGCCCTCCCCATGGATACCCACGATTCACCCGACCACGACCACCGCCGTTGCATCGAGGCATGCATGGAATGCCACGCCGTGTGCGAGCACATGATTTACCAGCACTGCCTGCCGCGCGGCGGGGCGCACGCGACGCCGGAGCACCTCAAGCTGATGGCGGATTGCGCGCAAATCTGCCGGGTCGCGGCCGACTTCATGGTGCGCGGTTCCGCGCACCATGCGCTGACCTGCGGCATCTGTGCGAACCTGTGCGCGGCCTGTGCCGACGATTGCGAGCGCATCGGCGACATGGACGAATGCGTCCGGGCCTGCCGCACCTGCGCGGAGGAGTGTCGCGAGATGGTCGAGGCCCACGCCGCCGCCCGTTGAAAAACATGGCGCGGGCGGGTGCGCCGGGGCAGAAAGGCGGTGTCCGGAAACCGGGCCGTCGTTCGTTGGGTAGATGAACCCCCACCTCTTTCACCCCCAAAAAGGAACCCGCCATGTCCACCAATACGATCCGCCTCCATCGCGTCCTCAAGACCACCCCCGAGAAAGTCTACAAGGCGTTCCTCGACGCCGACGCCATGTGCAAATGGCTGCCGCCTTACGGCTTCACCGCGAAAATGCACCACCACGAGCCGAAGGTCGGCGGCACCTTCCGCATGTCGTTCACCAACTTCGGGACCGGCAACGGCCATTCCTTCGGCGGCAGCTACCTGGAACTCGTTCCGGGGGCGAAGCTCCGCTACACGGACAAGTTCGACGATCCCAACCTGCCGGGGGAGATGACGGTGACGGTGCTCCTGAAAAAGGTCCTCTGCGGCACCGAGGTGAACATCGAGCAGGCCGGCGTGCCGGCGGTCATTCCCGCCGAGATGTGCTACCTCGGCTGGCAGGAATCGCTCGCGCAACTCGCGACGCTCGTCGAGCCCGAGATCGCCGACGGTTGACCCGGGCGGGATCGCCTAGGCGGCGGATTTTGCCCGCCGCTGGTCACGCCGCGCCAGGATGGCCAGCAGGATCATCCACGCGGCGACGATGCCGAGGCCGAACATCTCGCGTTCCTCGACGATCTGCTCGTTCTTCATTTCCCACTGGGAGAACATCTCGCCGACCGGCATCCCGGCGGCGCCGCGCGAGGCGTAGATGATCGCCCAGCCGATGCTGATCGCGGCGAGGACCGCCGGGACCCACCACTTCAGCTTGCCGACCACGGCCGCGAGGCAGCACGCCGCCGCGGCGAGATAGACCGCCATCCAGCGGACGATATCCTCATCGTTGTACTGCAGGGCCGCCGCAAAGATGAAGAGACCGGCCATCAGGGTGTGGAGCAGGGACAGCAGAGTGCGCATCTCCCCTCAATAGGGGGAATTGGGCCGTGTGCCAGCGCTTCCTGCAACGGGGGTCGTTTTCCGGGAGCATCGATCGCGGGCAACGGTCCCCACTCATTGTCGTTTCCGCCTGTGAAATTCCGTCTCTTCGGTCTTATCTTTCCGCCATGGCCGTCCACCAGACCACCCTGACCCTCCGCACCCGCGGGGCCGGCACCTACGAAATCACCGACCAGGTTGCCCGCGCGCTGCGCGCGAGCGGGCTCGCGCAGGGGGTGGCGACGGTGTTCTGCCAGCACACGAGTTGCAGCCTGGTGCTGATGGAGAACGCCGATCCCTCGGCGCGGCGCGACCTCGAGGCGTGGCTGGACCGGCTCGTGCCGGCCGATGACCCGCATTTCACGCACACCGCGGAGGGGCCCGACGACATGCCGAGCCACATCAAGATGGCGCTGACCCGCAGCAGCGAGAGCATCCCCTTCGCCAACGGCGAACTCCTGCTCGGCACCTGGCAGGGAATCTTCCTCTGGGAGCACCGCCGGGCCGCGCACACACGGAATCTCGTCCTGACGTTCGTGGCCTAGCCCGACGATTTCACACTGCGAGGGGTGAAATAGTCGCCCTGTCGGGCCGACCCCGTCGGGGCTGGCGTCCGCGGCAAAAAACAAAAAGGGACCGGCGGGCGGAAGGTGGGGTTGCCTTCCGCGGCCGGTCCCGTGCTAGACGTGCGGGTTAGAACTTGCCCTGGCGGCCCTCGAACTGGCCGTAGTAGAGCCAGTGGAAGAGGGCGTCGCGGTAGTTGGTGGCACCGACCACGGCGGCGACGTCGGGATTGAGTGCGAGGTAATCCACCGGGCGGAACACGTTGCCGAAGACGCGACCCTCGTTCACGCCGGTGTCGCGGTAGTGCAGCCACGAACCGTACAGGTCGTCGCCGAGGCCGACCACGATGTCGGGATACCGGGCACGGTAATCCTGCACGTCGAAGCCTCCGGGGATGCGCCGGCCTTCGCGGCGGCCATAGAAGTACCAGTGCAGCGCCGCGCCGCGGATGTCGGAGCCGTACACGGCCGCCAGGTCCGGATTGGTCGCGAGGTAGTTGTACGCCTCGAAGTCACCGTCGCTGCGGCCTTCCAGCGTGCCGTAGTCGATGTAGTGGTGCCACACGGTGACATTGCGCACGGCCGTCGGCGTGATGCCGCCGAAGACCGCCTGCAGGTCCGGATAACGCGCCAGGTAACTGTCGACGTTGAAGCCGATCGGCACCCGGCCCATGCGGTCCTCGAGCGGGTGGCCGTACACCAGCCAGTGCATGAGGGCTTCCTGCTTGTTGCTGCCGAACGAGCCCTTCAGGTCGGGGTTCAGCTCAAGGTATTCATCGACGATGAAGTTGGCGTCGAACGAACGGCCCTCGAACACGCCGTAGTTGTAGTAGTGCAGCCACGCGCCGTACTTGTCGTTGGCGAAGATCGCCGCGACGTCCGAGTTGCGCAGGAAGTAGCCGGCCACGCTGAACCCGGCGGGGATGCGGTCGCCGTTCTTGCGCCCGGTGTTGTACCAATACAGGGCGGCATCCTGCGCCGTGGCGCCCGCGTTCGGGTACTGCGCCATGTACGCCTGCACGTTGAATTCGCCGTCGGTGCGGCCTTCGCCGGAGCCGTAGAGGTAGTAGTGGCGCCAGGCCTGGTCCAGTTTGTCCGGCACATCGCCGATCCCCGCGGCGACGTCGCCGTTGTGCGCGAGGTAACCGGCCGCGTCGAAGAGCGCCGGGCGGGCGGGGACCACCGGGCCTTCCGGCGGGAACGGCTGGCTCAGCGGCACCACGCGCATGGCCGCGTTTTCGCCGTCGAACACGAGGGTGTTCTGGTCATCCGGGAAGGTGACGTGCGTCACCTCGTTGTCCGGGTGCGAGAGGCCCCATTCGCCGTTGGTGTCGACCGTCGGCGTGGCGGTGAAGACTCCGGTCGAGGCATTCCAGGTGTAGGTGCCGCGTTCGAGACCGTCGTGGCCGTTGGGGTCACCGCCGGTGCCGGCATCGGAGTTGCCATCCTCGGCGAGGAAGTAGACGCCGTTGGGCAGGAACACAGCGGCGACGGAATCATCGGCCGTGCTGCCGTTGCCGAACAGGCCCTCGATCGGGCGGGTGGGGACGACGCGGGACAGCACGTAGACGCCGGGTTCCGACTCTTCACCCTCGGGCGGGGTGGTGACGGTCAGCGTGTCGCCGGAGACCACGGCGGTGAAGCCGCCCTGGCCGCTGTTGCCCGAGAGGCCGATGTCGCCATTGGTGTCGAGCAGGGTCTGGAAGGTCAGGGCGCCGGTCACCTGGTCCCAGGTGTAGGAGCCGCGTTCGAAGCCGGCCACGGCCTGCGTTTCGTCTGCCGTCGGTACCTCCATGTGCATGTAGGCGCCGT
>Ga0247757_10000417_pt1 | contig 35698 bp, 38 predicted proteins | sample UWRJL126311R4_FD_180929 | JGI IMG/M metagenome (GOLD analysis project Ga0247757, IMG submission 180929) | Plant litter microbial communities from Arlington Agricultural Research Station in Wisconsin, United States - UWRJ-L126-311R-4 | ecosystem: Environmental > Terrestrial > Plant litter >... | reverse complement strand
AAGTGCGCTGGACAGCAGGACGGGATGGGATGGGGATGGGATGGGGATGGGATGGGATGCTGCTTTGTGCCAGCCCACATGCACTAGCGGCGGGGATGGCGGCGTGTCAGTCAGCGGTGCGAAGCTGCGAGACCGCGACGGCGACGGCGACGGCGACGGCGACGGCAACGGCAGCTTGTTCACGCCCTCGATTTGTCCTCTGCTCGAGAGCTGCTGCTGCAATGCACTGCAATCAGCGGGCGGCGCACGATCCCAGCCCGTGGTCCCATCCCATCCCTCGGCCCATCCATCGTCGTCAAATAGCCCGCCGTCTGTGGCCTGGCGCCAATTATTGGCTCTGGCCTGGGGTCTCCTGTCTCTGTCTGCTCCCAACGACTGCCCCCTCCTCTCCCCCAGCCCAGCGCCCCCTACCGTATCGCGTCGTCGCCGCCCCCAGCGCGCCCGAACCGTGGGACGCGTCCTTGGGCTATGAATCCGCAGCACCTCGCCAGCACCCACCCGGGAGACCCACGCCCTCGACGCTCGCCATCCTCCTCCCAGCTCAGCCACGCCCCAGCATGAGCCTGGGCGGCCCGTCGCGCGCGCGCTGACTAGCTGGCCGGCCCTAGTGCTCGCCCGCCTCCGCTGCTGTTGTGTCGCCGTCGTCGTTTGCTTTGGGACGTGTAGAAGGCGACGAGTCGCATCGAAGCCTGCATGTATGTACATAGGCCTGGCACGACTGTCATGGGCACACGCCGCGGTGCACGCGTCGTCGTCTGCCCCCTATCACCTGCCTGCCTGCCTGCCTGCCTGCCTGCATCCCCCCAGATCGCCACCAAACCTCTCCAGCCTCCTCGGTCGGCCGCTTTGGGGAGAGCCTCCCATCAGCCTGCAGCGAGCAGTCCGAGTCACCGGCTGCACACAGCGCATGCCAGAGCCTGCCGTCGCGCCCTGATTGCTCCGATCCCAAGCGGCGCTATGGTAAATGAGGGCCACCACGAGGTCACATTTGCTCTCAGACATCTGCACAACCGCTCCGAAACGGTCACGGCGAGCCACCACACGGTTGCACGGCAGACGCCTTGCCCACGCCGCCCTTCGTTTGACGTTTCTGTTTTATTGTTGTTCGACTACAGACGGCTACTGACATCGGTGTTGCCCAAGGCCCAGACAAGGCCCAAGCCGTCTGCTCCGCCCTCCGACTGGTGGGAGCCGGCAGACGGCAACGCAAGGATTCCCTCCAGCGCGCATACAGCTTCAGTCACCTGACGCAAGCGAACGACTGAGAGCGCCTGCTGTTCGTGCAACATCCGGCCTCTTCTGCATCCTCTGCACCGCCATCTCAACCGAGTATGGTCTCCTGTAAGCCATAAGACCTAGTTCGACACTAGGCATGCCATCCCCATTGCCTTGTGTTCGTCTGCCTGAGCCGACAGCTCAGAGCCCAGCTGCGCCGTGTAACTTACATTGCCGTTTCGTCGCATCCGAAGATGCTCAGTTGTCAAAGTCTAACAGACGAGACCATTCCGTCTCCCCCACACGCCGGAACTCGGCCCCAGCTGCAAACTGTCCGCCCTCGTCCCAGGCGCGCATCTTAGCCGCATCGTACGGGCCGTTGATGGCATCCTCCGGTGCCGCCAACCAATGGAATTCCCACTGGTCGTTCTTCGGCCTCGGGTCCTTCCAGTCCTCGCCTGTCTCGCGCTTGTAGTGGCGCATTATCATCTCGCGTGGCAGGTCGTATACGTCGTCCACACCTCGGTCCGTTAGACGACTCGCACACTCGGTGATGGCGTCAATCGCTTCCTTTGCCTTCGCAGCAGCGGCCTCTTGGGCTGGATCGACGTCAACTTTCATTTCCTGAGCCTTCTTTTTCTTGGCCCAGTTGTTTGTCGGAGCCTTCTTCTTCGGAGCCGCCTTTCCGTGACGGACCAAGGCCTCCATGGGAGTCTCCCCTACCTCCAATTGCTGAATCATAAGGGAGAGCACGTCGCTGGTCAAAATCGCATCTTCTGCCCTCTCGCGCTCCCTGATCGCTGCCTCCCTCTTGTCGTGAGCTTCCTTTGCCTTTCGGATGTCCTTCTTCGAAAGGCCATCCAACCATGCATCCTGTGCCGCATCGGGGTCGTAAGCTTTGCGGACATAGTTGCCTGCCTCGTCGAATCGGCCCTCCTCTTGTTCAGCCCTCATGTTAAAAGCATCAAGCTTTGGCGCATGCTTTTTCTTCCCCCCTGCACCAATCTCCTCGTCCAGGTCAGGATCGAGCCTATCGCGCTCCTCATCGTCACCGCTTTCGCTACTACTGTCCACGTCGTCAGCGTCCATGTCTCCACGCGCGTGAAAATCAACAGCAACATGGCCTCCCGATCGGCTAGCATCCTCTTGGCCCTCGATCTCATGGTCGGCGAGGAATCGGAGCTGTTTCTTTTTTCCATCTCCGCGTCGAGTATCTTCGTTCTGCTCGTCGTCCTTGTCATCGGCTGCAAACATGTCATCATCATCATCATCTTCTTCTTCCATTGACTGCTTCTTCCTAGCCTCTGCGCGTGTGTCAAAGTTCTCGGTGGAACTATCGGAGTCGTAACCATCAATGTTCACGGCATTGCGCTTGATGCCTGCACCCTTGCCAATCACATCAGCCTCGAGTGCAAGATCATCGTCCTCTTCGCGATCAGGCGCTAAAGTAGACGGGTTGCGGGGGTCAAAGCGGGGTTTTTTGGTGGAAGGCTCGTTCGCGGCCAGATGGTGTGTTCGCGTGAAGTGGTCGCCAGCACGTTTTGGCCGGGCTGCGGCAAAGTCTCTTGAAGAGCTAGCCATTTTCCCAGCACGGGGAAACGGTTCCGTAGATGGATAAGATATGACTGGACTGCGCTGACTGGGCGATGCGACGCCCGAAGGAAGAGGGGTGAGAGGGGTTGAGTAAGTGTTGACAGTGAGCTTGGAGCTTGGGCCAGATAGCATCATAGGGCGGGAAATCAAAACAGCGCAACCGGCGCGAGCGGCCAGCCGTAGTGTTACCTAGCAACTTGTCTTCCGTCACCTACAGGACCTCACTGCCTCGTCCACCACAATTCACTCAAGAAACCACGCTACTGTAAATTTCCATCCCACCCTTACTCTATCTGCCAGCGTGATACTCCTACCCGTTCTCAGCCTAGAGACTCAATATCAGCAAAGTAAAGGCCAAATATGGTACGTAGACCCGCCCCGCCTCGCGCTCTCCTCCGCTCAACCCAGCAAGCAGTTCAACCCCAATCTCTACGACGAAGACGATCCGATGGCGATGTACCAGCAGCATATGCTCCGCCGCGGCGGCGCACCCCGGCGCTTTGACGAGTACTTTCGATGCTATCCTGTCGCGATGCTTCCCGGGCCAGATCGCGAAGAGCTCAATCATGGCGGCAAAGTTTTTCTTCCGCCCAGCGCTTTAGACAAGCTTACCCGGCTACACATCACCTACCCCATGCTTTTCGAACTCATAAACGGTGCCAAGGACGGGAAAATGACACATGCCGGTGTGCTAGAGTTTATAGCGGAGGAGGGTAAGATCTACGTACCGTATTGGGTATGCAACACTCCGACTCCGGTTTAAGGTCATGCTAATCTATTCATAGCTCATGCAACAGCTACAACTGGAACCCGGTGACCTAGTTCAAGTCAAATCTACCGACGTCCCGCTTGGCAAACACATCGTGCTGCAAGCTCAAGATACCTCCTTTCTGGAGATTTCAGATCCAAAGGCAGTCTTAGAGAATGCATTCAGAAGATTTGCAGTTCTGACCAAGGAAGATGTGTTTACGTTTGCTTACAATGACAACATATATCGCATGAGAGTCATTGAAACCAAGCCCGCACATCCAAGTAACGCGATATGTACGATAGAGACGGATCTAGGGGTTGATTTCAAGCCACCAGTCGGCTATGAAGAACCTAAGCGGACAAGTGGTACAAGTACTCCACGGAGTGGGAAGGGAATCATGGCTGACAAGGGTGGTACCATTCATTCGCAAGGCACCATGGCCCAGGCTATCAACTACGCAGCTATTGCACCATCGTCGACCACGGCTGCCGCCGGGGCAAAAGCAACATCATCAAACTTCATCACTACGGGTCACAAGCTGAACTCCAAGAAGGGTAGCAAAGCTCCCACCCCCCAGGCTTCCACCCCGGTCGCTGGCCAGTCGACGAACGTCCCTCATCCAATTGTACGAAGAACCAACGGACCCCAGCCCCTTCGATTAGCGCCTGGAAAACTGTTCTTTGGATATGAAGTCAAGCCAGTGAGAGGCAAGAAGGATGACAAAGAGCAGGACGACTCAAAGAATTTCGAAGGCCAGGGCCAAACGCTTCGCAAAAAGAAAGACAACAAATAGGTCCATAGCGAAGTTCCCCTACAGTCATGCAGAAATGAAGCTTAGATGACTATGAATATACAAACACGGCTAAAGCATTTAATGGTGCCGGCATGGGATTAGGGGGATTGGCGTGTGGAGTTCGGTCCATATATGTCGATCATGGTTTACTTGGGTGCCTTCAATACCAGGGAGCTAAAAGCCTGCTACCATACAGGCTTGACTAGTCGTATCTTCAATGTGCATGTACGCTTTATATGAATTTTTTTTCAGTGCTCTCCTTGGCTTTGCGTGTGATACACGATCCGAGTTCACAGCTTGTGGTCTATTTGAGCATCCCACCATACGACATTGTGACGAGCTGCTTGTTAAATGTTCTCTTCGAGTGTATCACAGGGATATCTACCAAAAGAAAAAAAAATCATGCTAACGAAGTAGAGGCGCCCTCTGCATAAACAGAAAAAAGTGTTTACGCACGGAAATACGGTCACGAGGATCTGCCTGTTGTATGCCTCGCATATAACTCCCTGAAAATGGCTTTCTTCAGGCAGTCCCCCATCCCAGCGATAATTCTTAGGAAAAACATGAGGCCTTAGGAAAGAAAAACCTCTGTCAGAGGGCGTACGTATGCATAAACTTATGTATAACAAGCAGGGTGATCGTGTAGCATAAAGGGCATTCCTTGTCTCATAAAGTGAACATGCATAGGTAAATATCTACGAAAGCTCTGGCAAATAAAGTAAAGTCAGATATGCTCGATGGTCTCCTCCTTTTCTTCTTCTAGTCCTATCTAAGGGCCCTGAGTCTATGCAGATAAAATCCCTACGCATGATGATAGTATCCAAGGTTCACCTCGTGCCGACACTAAAGGTATAACCATGTCGGCGGTGAAAGGATATCACTCACTCTCCCATTCACTAGATCACATGCTAGGCTGTGCCGTAAACAAATTCGCTTTATATTATCACCTTGCTCTGCACCCTAGCAACGCACTTAACACTTAAGCCCCTCCTCGAACCTTTCCCAACTCCTAATCACTAACATCAACAATACGCATTTTCCTATCCTCTACCGACAATGCCCGCAAAGAAAGCAGCTAAACCCACATCTGATAATGGTGCTGAGGGCGGAAAATTTAGTTGGACTGCGGAGAATGAGCGCAAGGTGCGTCAATGACCTTGTCTTAATTCATCTACTAACCAATCTTCAGCTCATGCTCCTCACCCAGACCTTCCCAACCCTTTCCAGTGCATCTGTAGACCGTCTTCTTCAGTGTTTCCCTGGTGAGTACTGCACCCGAGCCATTACTATGCATGTATGTCTAATACCAGAACAGGCACCAACGAGAATGGTATCAAGATTCGATACTCCCGTCTCCGCGTCGAAGGTGCAAAGCTCCGCACTGAGCTTGGCCTCGACGTCGAGGGTGGCAACGGCGAAAAGGCACCTGTCACGCCCAAGCGCCGCAAGCAGGCCACCAAAGATGAACACGACGACACCCCAAAGTCAGGCCGCGCCAAGAAAGTAAAACAGGTTGGCGAACTCAACGAGATTCCTAAGAAGGAGGATGCCGACGATGAGCAAGTTCATACTAAGGCCGAGGCCGAGGGAGAGGAGACCTAGGCTCTTCGACTTTGGTTTTAGATAGGACATGGTGATGGGTTGGGAGTACTGGGGATTGGTTGAACAATTGAGGCCACCAAGCCTCATTGTAACATGTATAATACTTTCGGAAACTCGATCAAAGGGTTGACATAGGTGGCTTCGATGGCATCTTGAAGCCTCGTTTGAGATATTAAATGATGACATCTGCCTCACCACCGTGTTTCGTTGTTCTACATAAATCGTGCTATGTGTGCCCCAAACCTTTAAAATTCCACAGCATATCCGTAAAAGCCTAAGGTACAGAAGCAGAAGGTCGGATGTAATTGCCATCTTAAGAGCCCTCAGGTTTACCCAAAGGTTTAAGTGCTTATGTAACGCCGTTAGCACGTTGGGGATGCTTACCTTTACTTTTGCTTTTCCACAACGTCGTGGCTTCATAATCAATATCGTACTCTGAAACTCTTGGCGCAGAAGTTGCGTAAGATAAGACGCCTTTTCAGCTAGCATCTTAAGCTTCCTCACCGAAAAACTACATATTGTATGCCGAGGTAGCAAGCAACCCGTTCCAACTATGTATACGTCCAGTGGCTTATAGTTCTCTTCATTTCTAGAACCAGTAGGGGCTATGCTTCTGACCAATGTGTATGTTCTGGCCGGCGGGAAGATGATGCGGACCATGCCCATTGTGGCGAATGTGGAAGGCGGGCGTTTTCGTAGGAAACGGGCAAAGGGCAAAGGGCAACACTAGCTCACAGCTCGCAATCCTGGTACGAGAATCTTGCCCCTTTGAAGGAGTGAATGACGAGGCGGTACCCTTTCTTACGCTGCGGAAGCCGGATATCTCGACCCGGGAGTAGGCGGGAAGGATTGATTGGTTGTGCCCTGTATTCGAAGGATCCGTTTCATTTGCACCAGGGCTACGTTATGTGCTCTAGACGTGGGACCAGTGTGATGCGTAGGTGTATGATCAAGCGTGGAAGTGGAGGATGTAGTGCTTGCAAGCTGAAAGATGTGGGCCTTAGGGCTGAAAAAGTGGGTCTCGCGTGTCTGCCCCCACGTCCCCCGTTCCCCATCTCGCCCAGCGAGGTACCATCGTGTCCGCATGTACCTGAGCATCATTCAATGATGGTCACACTTTCTTGACTTTTTTAACTTAATCTGTATAGTGTTGAACCAGGCATCAGCATATCCGCGCCAGTCCGTTATAAAACCTGTTTCCCTAGAGCTGATTTGAGGGTCTCTGAACATGGTGATTCTTAGTGCCAACCCTGCTGACGATTCCTTTGATCCCATCTAAAGTACTGGCTCAGAATTCGCTTGACCCTGGCACATTTCATTTGACCAAGACTGATAAAGGTACGGCACGCAGCGGACCGACGGTTCCCCGATGATGGCACTGCCACGCAACCGCCTTCGTAACCACTCAGAGGATCCAGTCACGAACCTCTACTTGCTTCGCCAGATCTTCTCATGATGATGTTGGGGTCGTATGAGATTCCTTTCGATCGTTCGATGAACTTGTTACACCCTAGCAGCTATCACTAGTCACCATGGCTATGGCAAGTTGGGGGCTTTACGCCCTAACAGAAAAGTACCATTCGCAACCCTAGCTTTCCTAGCAATGCCTCGAACTCTATGCCATTGTCTGACAGGCTTTCGAGTCATCCGTCTTGTACCGCATTTCATTCGCCAGAAGCAATTGAATAGGCATTCCCCGATGCTTGCTGGTCAATTCCGTCTGACCTTTCTTCGATCAGTTTATATATCTGCATCATCCTGCTAGTAACTCTTAGTTTCTACAGTTCAATACTTTCTTTCAATCACTCTAGCCCACATAGTAACCTACTTATCCTCACGTTACATCCATACTCATATACGCAATGTGTCTCCGAGTTGTCGAAAAGTTTCCTGTTTGTGGTTGCACATACCACATCCACGCTATCGACGCTTGTCCCAATCATGGGCGGCACTCGGTGACAGAGAAGGTCATATACGTGGGCCACGTATGCCAGCAGCATAGGGCCCGGTGAGGCAAGCGTCCATCGTCTCGCTGCTCACGGTGTTGCACGGTCAAGACACAAGAGACAAAGAGTTATCAAACCTCCGTTAGCAAAATCAATCTTGCTAGGACAGTGTGACAGCTGTGTCACAACCCAAGCACGCCGGCTATCGGCATTGTGTTTGACCGACGTTCCAGACCAGAACCGTTCAGACATCTTATGGGAGTGGTTGGATATCCGATTTTCGTCTGGTAAACAGTGACCCGAGTGATTGCACGGCGAGGCTGCGGTCAGGGGCTTGGTCTGCAAGGTTGGTTGCTGTTCACCAGCTATGTATTGAGGAGTATTAACAAATTCTAGGATCGAATTCTTTCTTCGGCATAATTCATCACACGCTGGACGGTCGCCAGACAAAGATATCAACTTTTCTCGCTCTGCTAGTTGCGGGAAAACCTCGTGTAGAGCTTTTCGCTCGCATTTCCATCTGTCAGTTCGTCATCTGAGTTTGGGGTGCCCTAGCACTCTCGTTTGGACATGGATAGTTTGACATGTCATCGGATGCATCTAGCAGCTTAATGGAACCTTTAGTGTGATTAATATACGAGTATCACATTCTTAAAGTTTTTTGGCCTTTCCCTGGCGTGTCTTTTTTGGTTACTTGCCATAGAAGCTCAGAGCATGGTTGGTCCAAGTTTGACACCAAATTTCTTGGATCACACCGGAGTGTAACGAGGTCATTTGAGTGAGCGAACTAATAGCCGCCGTAGTCCTGAACTGGGATATGTAGGGCTTTTTTTCAGGCTGTCAACCGGGCCTGACTAAAAGAATCACCCTCAGGTTATCACGGGCGAATACGGCAGTTACAATGCGCGGAGCTAGAATGACGGCACCAGAGATCTGCTTCCTCTGATCCAACATCTAGTGACAAGTCACGGCATATTTAAGAGTTCTCCTCCCTTGCATACCCTAGCAATCTCCACACTTCTGGGGAGGGGTTTGACATCGTCTGCACTTCAGACTCCCATATATTGTCTCAGCATACGCATCCGAACTCTACCATGCTTACCACACCCATATTCTTAATTTTATTTGCTGCGGCTCGAATGGTTTTCGGATCTCCCATTCAGCCGGACCTTGCCATTCCTTGGACAGGCACCACCTCACTCTCAAGCGAACAACTCAATGTCCGCAGCGAGACCCTGGCGTTAGATGATACCTACTGCGTTCAAGGTCTCATAATACCTTTCGAAAAATCCGATCTTGAAAGTATGAGGAGCTGGCTAGCGGAGGCGCAGCCCAACGCTGTCGACACAGTGCAGGCGAACAGCTCGATGTCATGGACGTTAGAAAGCGCCAGGGTAAATTCATTTGTATATTTATCCTGGTGAGACGTCAGAAACGCTGATTTGACTATTCTATACAGGTTTGCAGCTACAACCGCGAACCCGAGGCTCTTGGTATCCTGCGGTCCGAAATAGCGCATTGCATCGAGCGAATCCGAGACCAGTGCTGTTCTCCAACAAGTAATCAGTGGTAAGTTACCACCAGATTTGATATCCCATATAGTATGATGCTGATGTTGCGAAGTCGAGCCGGAAGAGCGTTGGAGACAAGCGAGCAAGGCGATTTGATGGCGTGCCGAGTAGCCAGTTCTCAGACACCTTGCTAGAACTGGTGAGCATACATTTAATACCGATGGAAGTGATGGGCTCCAGGAGGCCGGTGCATTGAACTGTAACGTGTAATGATTATTGAGATGCATGAATTCAATTGTCCTCTTTCATCATCTTATGACATTTTTAGAAGACTTATAGAGTAAAACGGTTCGTCTAGGGCGTCGTGGATGTGAGCTAATCCGACGAGAATGAAAATGAGAATAAGAGGCCGGCCGAGCAGATGTGCGAGGGTAGCCCTGGCCAGGAGCTTGTCACGTGAGCGCCACCTGCGCTAGATCAAGAGTGGCCTTAGCGCCGGCCGCCCATGCATTTTTTCCTCATCAATTCAGTGTTTGAATATTCGCCTTGACAGGACGACTTTTTTCGACCCATCGTCAACGCTCTCGAGCTTAAACACACAACCACAATGGCGTTGGTACACACAAGCGCGGACGAAAAAATTCAGCCTATGAGCTACAATCCTCCTATTGATACCAGTGACCTCCCATTGCTATTGAAGAACTATGGTCAACTCGTCGTTCGCACAGGTCACTACACACCCGTGGTCGCTGGATGTGCTCCGCATGCACGCGATATAAAGAGCTACGTCAGTAGCGGTGTCATCAACCTTGACAAGCCGTCGAACCCTTCGAGCCATGAAGTCGTAGCCTGGGTCAAGAGAATATTGAGGTGATTTGGATCGCAAAATGCCGTATGGGCTTGCGCTGACAGGATAACAGGGTGGAGAAGACTGGCCACAGTGGTACCCTCGATCCTAAGGTTACTGGGTGCCTTATAGTGTGCATCGATAGGTGAGTGCACACAATTTCGCCGCTACTCGTCTCGTCGCCCTCTCCTCGGTTGCGCCGTATCCTGAGTCGAGCCGAACCCGAACGCGCTTGACCTACTCTATATGGGCTGCTAGAATGTGTTCTGATTTTCGATAGGGCCACACGACTCGTCAAATCCCAACAGGGCGCTGGAAAGGAATATGTAGCAGTTGTGAGATTTCATGAGAAGCTACCTGGAGGCGAAGCTCAAGTAGGTTTTAAACTGACAGTGACCCACCTATACAGTGCACTAACGGCTATAGTTTGCTCGTGCGCTTGAGACCCTAACTGGAGCACTGTGAGTGTTATCCTGTTCCTGTCATGATCAAATCTAATCGAGGGACTGCAGGTTTCAGCGTCCGCCTCTTATCTCCGCTGTCAAGAGGCAGCTTCGCGTACGCACGATATTTGGTAAGTTTTCATTTCTTCTTCGCAGATTCCCGAAAAGCCTTTCGCTAGTTTCATCCGAAATAAGTGGTGTTAAAAAGAAGCCAGCGGTTCTGTATTTCTTGATAACACCACCATTTTGGATGGGATTAACACAACTCTATCGTGGCCTTCAAAAGGCATGAACGCCAAGTCTAGTCGCTAACATTCCGAAGAATCAAAGTTGTATGAGTACGATCATGATCGTCAGCTCGGCGTTTTCTGGGTAAGTTTACGTTTAGCCCAGGCGTTACTAGCAGGGCTGACTCGAATTAGGTATCTTGCGAAGCAGGAACATATATCAGGACCCTCTGCGTGCATTTGGGTCTTTTACTAGGTAAGAACCCGACAGATTAGTCTGTCTCATGTCTAACTGGGTGATTAGGTGTTGGCGCCCACATGCAGGAGCTTCGTCGTGTTCGTAGCGGTGCCATGGATGAAACCAAGGGCATGGTTACACTTCACGATGTGATGGACGCACAATGGATGCAAGACAACAACCGAGACGAAGCCTATCTTCGACACGTCATCTCGCCTCTGGAGACGCTGTTGACCAGTTACAAGCGCATTGTAGTCAAGGATAGCTCCGTCAACGCCATTTGCTATGGTGCCAAGCTCATGATTCCTGGTTTGCTTCGATTTGAGAAGGGAATCGAACTTCACGAAGAAGTTGTACTCATGACTACCAAGGGTATTCTATATACGATCATATTTCTAGAAACTGCTGCTAATAAATAACTAGGAGAAGCTATTGCCCTCGCATACGCCCAGATGTCCACTGTTGAGATGTCTACTTGTGACCATGGTATCGTTGCTCGCATCAAGCGGGTGATCATGGAGAGAGATCTCGTAAGTTCTTATTTAAAACCATACGCCCCGGAAACGTTCTAATAATTTTATAGTACCCTCGGTACGTAGTTCTGCTTACTCGTGTCGCGCGCGTTGTAGCTGAGACCGGCTCGGCGAACGCGTACGATGCATCGTCCTTTTGTTTGCTGGATTAAAACCTGGCTACACTAAAAAAAGATACACTATGACTAACCAAGAGTGACTAGGCAATGGGGAATGGGCGCAGTGGCGATGGAGAAGAAGAAGATGAAGCAAAACGGTACCCTCGACGTACGTTATCCTCAAAGTAAGGATGAGCAGGAGCTGATTTTGGATAGAAATTCGGACGTCCTAACGAAAAGACCCCTGCTCAATGGACTTCTGGCTACAAAGATTACAATGAGAACGGCGAGACAACAGATCTAGTCATGGGCGAGACTACTGAGGCTGAGCAAGTTCTAGCAGCCCCCCCTGTTCCACCGACCGGTCTGAAGCCCAGAGAGGAGGCGGAAGCTGGCGCTGAAATTGAAGAGGCGGTCAAAAGCAAGAAGCGCAAGGACAGGGACGACGAAGCTACCGAGGACAAGGCTGAGCGCAAGAAGAAGAAGAAGGAAAAGAAGGAAGAAAAGGAACGCAAGAAGGCGGAGAAGGCGGCGAGGAGAGCCTCAAAAGCTAAAGCCGAGGAGTCTGATGACGATTCCGAGTGAAGAAATTGGAGTTACCAAAACCTAAAGTCGGACGTATCAACAGCGTGACAGACGCTGTCAGCATGCTTGCCATTCCGCGCAAGCACATGTACAGTTTGCGTAGTGGGATACCTCATTTTCACAGTTTTGTAGCATACGACTGCGTGTCGAAAACGGCGTTATAGGCTGGACGGTGGAGTTCGGAGCCCTTCCTGGTTTTGAAGAACAACAGGGATGTGGTCCGCTGTTGGCGCACGACGATAAATTCACCGAAGCATGATGCAGATTCCCGAATGGGCGGAGAGTAGTTTGAAGATGGAATATTATCAATTATTGAACTATTTAACGTGCCATTTTGTCTGTTCTGGTGCCAATCGTAGAGGGTAACGGGCGTTGAATGTTCTCGAAGCTTCCATGTGTGGCTAGCTGACGTCTTTGGCGGCGGTCAGGGTTTGGGGCTCGAGCGCCAAACGGTGGGGAGACGTCTTGCCTTTCGACCATAAAGCCCGCAACACTGTCCTGCGCCTCTGCCCGACATAGAGTTGCACACCAACACCATATCCCTGTTCGCATTTACAAATTAATCACAATGGTCAAAGAGACCAAGCTCTACGATTCGTTAAGTAAGTCTTCCCACAGACAGGCGGCCCCTCGCAGTGCCTATCCGCCTGCCTCTCCGTTTCTGTGTCTGCGATGCAGTCTGCTAACGAATAATCACAGACATACAACCATCAGCTACTCAAGATGAGATCAAGAAGGCATATCGCAAGGCCGCGCTGAAATGGCATCCCGACAAGAACAAGGACAACCCGTCCGCTGCCGAGAAGTTCAAAGGTAAGAGACAGCGCCCCCCACCATCCTTGGAAAACAAAATCTAACTTTCATCCTAGAGGTCTCACAAGCCTACGAAATCTTGTCTGACCCGGAAAAGCGTAACACATACAACCAGTATGGCCTCGAGTTCCTCCTTCGCGGCGGTGCTGCTCCTCCAGAGGGCGGCCCTGGTCCAGGCGGCAACCCGTTTGAAGGAGGTGGCTTCCCTTTTGCATCCCAAGGCGGCATGCCGGGCGGTACGCACACATTCCACTTCTCGAGCAGCGGTGGCGGTGGAGGACCCGGTGGAGGCTTCAACTTCTCGAACCCTGACAGTATATTCGCCGATTTCCTTCGCAGTCAGGGCACCATGGGAGACGATGATGATTTTGGAGGCTTTGGTGGCTTTGGCATGGGAGGGCTCGGTGGCATGGGTGGAGCTGGAGCGAAGCGAAGAGGACCCGGTGGATCGAGGTTCGAAGGTGGAAGGAGGGCACCTGCACCTGAGATCACCGTGGTCGAGAAGCCGCTGCCTGTATCTCTCGAAGAACTCTTCAACGGCACAACGAAGAAGATGAAGATCAAGCGTAAGACGTACGACCAAGCAACAGGCAAGCAAAGCACGCAAGACCGGATTCTCGAGGTGCCCATCAAGAGGGGCCTGAAGGCCGGTAGTAAGATCAAATTCTCGGATGTGGGCGATCAGGTAGAAGGCGGCACCCAAGACTTGCACTTCATCGTATCAGAGGTATGTTATATTCCCGTTCACAATCGTGAAAAACACGTCTAACGACGCATAGAAACCGCATCCGTTATTTACCCGCGAAGGCGATGATATAAAGCATATCATCGAACTCGACTTGAAAGAAGCTTTGACCGGCTGGCACCGAACCGTTCAGACGATTGACGGAAAACAAGTTCCTGTTCGTAGCGGCGGCCCGACAGGACCCGACTTTACAGAACGGTTCCCCAGTCTTGGGATGCCGAAAAGCAAGAAACCGAACGAGCGCGGTGACTTCGTTGTCGGCGTGCGCATCAAATTCCCCAAGTCGCTCTCGTCGCAGCAAAAGGAGCATCTCAAACAAATTCTATGAGTCGTTTTCCCGTACACGTAGATCACGATGCTACACCACCCCCGCACGTTGAAGCAAATGAACGTAAGCTCAACGTCACGCGGCATATTATCTCAAGATCACCATCTTCACGGCTGTCTGCCTCAGCAGTATTTCGCGGATTTATAACTTTTCACTCTGTTTTTATTTCATCCCTTTTGTTTATGGGGATAGAGCTATGGCACTCTTGCCCTAGCGATTGGCGTCTAAGGTTTATGGTACAGACTATTCTACAACATATAGTTGGAGGTCTGGATTCTCTGCACATGCTTATTTCTACAATTTGGGAAGCGTCCAACAGTGGGAGCCTGGAGAATGACGACGACGAGATGACTGAACGAGAGGATTGACGAGGCCGGTACGACTATTCACGAAAACTTACAATTAGTAGCAAGGTGGTAAATCAAATATTGTCACCAATCATTCTCACTAAATATATCATCCAACGTCGAAAGAGAAATTTGGCAATACTGGTCGTTTGTCGTCTTACCGACAGAGGGGTCTTCAAGATGCTGTTTTCGGTATCGAAAGCCAATCAGATTTTAATAAGCTTAACAGCATAGTGTTCATATTGTACATATTAATTCAAAGTTGCACTATACTTCAAATATTTTCAGTGCTCAAAGCCTCGAGTGTGGGTAAAGCGTGCAGCCTCAGAAGACGCCTGACAGAAGATGATGCGACATACTTTGCTTCATATATCCGGTTAGACGCCCAACGCGCTCGAAACACTCCTGAACAAAGAAACATTCTATCAATGATCTTTCTAGATCACAAAATAATTGTTTGATTGGCACGGCACCATTTTTGTAATTTTAATTTGGAGCGCGAGTTATCTATAAGACTCATTGGTCGCCCAACTGTAGGATCTCAATAACATTCCCTCACTCTCGCGATTTCCTAGACCATACTTTCGTTTCTTCCATTCGTTGATCGAATATAATCTATCTACCTTATATTTTGTGTAGTTGTTTTGAATACAACCCTTTGTCAATCTTTATGTACACCTTTTCCATCAGCCTTATGCTCGCGATTTTGAACTTCGCATCCGCACTACCCCAACAAATCGTTTCCGGAGCCGAAGTCACGAGCACGAAATGCATCGATCCCTCAGTGTAAGCCCACTTTTGTTTATCCTTCGCCTACTTCTTCGCGTAATGCGCAGGTACCTAACACCACTCCAGCGCCTTCGACACCCACGACACCAACGTCGCGATCCTTGGCATCTGCGGCGGAATCGCAGGCAGCATCCAGAAGTGCGGCGGCAATCCCAGCTCCACGGTCGGACAGTCCGGGACGTCCAAGTTCGAGCTTACTGCTACGCAGCCTGGCGCTACGATTACCATCTCCAAGGGGCGGTGGGAGAGGTGTGTTAAAGCTGCGCAGTTGACGTGCCCCACCGGCAGCTTTAGCAGCGTGTGTCTTGGTGGTGCGACGCCAGGGGGGGATGTGGGGTTTAGTCTGACGGAGGCGTGAGGGGCGGCACCTCGCGTGATCGCGGGAAGGGCATGTGCTAGGGTACAGAATTAAAGAGGTCTCCACACCTCCATAGGGGGAGAGAAGGGCAGGGAGTGTGAATCCCTGTTAGGAGATTCTCGGGAAGGTGAAATTCTCTTGAGTCGAATACTGAAAACTCCCTTATGAGTTATTTCGCTAGGCTGAAGACTCAGGAGGCATGATAAGTAATAATAATAATGAAAAAGCATCCAAAAAACCAAGCGCGCGTAAAGAACTTAACAAGTTGGGTCTTGTGACCTATCGAACTGCATTGATATTTCGACAATGCGAGCACCTATTGGAGCAACAATAAATAGGAGCCTGGTTTATGTTATGCATACTAGTACATGGTATCCAGTGAATAGGTACATGGATTATTCATCTCATATGTGAAGTATTTACAAGTATCCAGGAGGATATAATAAGACTTGTTTGTTTCCACCATCCTACATCTTCATGTCCTCCGCAATGACTTTGTACTCCTTCCTCTTCTTCTTCCATTTAGGGTTGAGCTTCACCTTCAACAACCCAATCCATTTTGCCAGTACTGGCAACACATATTTCTCGCCTAAATATGCGACACAGAAATTGCCTAGCCCAAGAACAAGCAAAAAGACTTTGAAGGCAACGCTCATGTATGTCAGCTGCATGAAGTCTGTCAGCCACTGGGCGGGGTCGAAGAGCATGTAGCAAGTAATGAGGAGCGCGAAGAGAATCGTAATGACAAATGGTAGATTCTGGGACATGGGCTGACGGAAAGGTCGCCCTACCGAGAGGACGACAGCCGAGAGTGTGTACTGGAAACAGGAAACTAAAAAGAGAGATGTGTTCTGTGAGTTGAGGGCGTTGGAGTGGTCCTTGTCAACAACCGGCGGCTGATACCATGGCTGTTTCTGGACGTACTCAAATGCAACCGCTTGCGTGAGTACACAAAGTACGATCTGACCCAATAGAGGAGTGAGGGTTTTCCGTGATACAAGACTGGCTGTAGGTCGCTTGCGGGAAAGTTGCGGGAATGCTCCAGACCAACCCATGAAAATGGCGATAGGTAGGATAAGTAGGAGGTCGATGAAGAGGAACTGGAAGTCGCCGAGATTAGACGCCGAGGCATATAAGAAGCTGACCGAGGTGAACTGGATGGCTGAATACAAACTCATATACTTGAAGCAGCTGAAGCTGGTTACAAGTGCAGCCCTGCCTTCCTTGATAACTTGGGGGACACATGAGATATCGAACACACGGCTAGTGAATGGAGCTGCTACCGACGCTTCAGCTTCGGAGAGTGAGATGCCTACGTCGGCGGCTTTTAGTGCGCCACAGTCATTGGCGCCGTCACCGCAGAAACCAGCACAGTAATCAATGCTTTGCAACTTCTCAACGAGCTCATGCTTTTCATCTGGTGACATGCGCGCAAAGACTTGGCCGCACACAAGCATTTCGCGAAGGACTTTCTCCGGGGCAAAGTCGATTATCCACCTGAACACATCTCCGCTAACGGCTAAGGAGTAGTTTCTAAGGTTGGAAATGTCGTACGGTAGAGAAACATCGACGTCAGCCGGAGGAGGTAGGGGCTTGAGTGTGTCTTGGTCCAACTTGAATACTGGATCGTCAACGCTCTCCCAGCTGAGACTAGCCAGCGCAGTCCTTGAGTCACCCTCTAAGAAATGTGGGATGAAGCAATGCGCGGTTTTGTTGATGAGGCCACACTCCCGAGCCACGCTGACGGCGGTAAGAATATTGTCACCCGTGCACATTACTGTCCTGATATTTGCTCTCCCTAGTTCCTCGATGACTGGTGTCGTACTCGGCTTGAGCTTGTTCTCGAAGATGATGAAGCCGACGAATTCAAGGCTGCTCTCAGCTTCTTCTCGCTTCATTTTTTGCATCTTCAGCCAATTTATCTTGACACTCTTGGTTGCACATGCGATAACACGGAACCCCCTGTGCGTGTAAAAAGCTAAAAGGTCTTCATAGTCGGTTGGGAAACTGTCGGCGCGACAAATATCTTTCATGCATTCTGGAGCTCCTTTAACATAGACCTGTCCGGTCTTTGAACCAAACTGTCGTACAATGACACTTGCTCTCCTCAGGTGGGATACAAACTCGAATGATTTAAGTACACCGAGCTCGATTGGTTTCCGATTCTGGTCGTCCTCATCATCGATATCATACTCGCGACCAGGCGGGGGCCGAGCAACAGAGGGTCGGAGCTTGTCCTGGTCTTCATCACCACCTCCAGTTTGCTGTTCGCCTTCAGTGAAGCTCCAGTTCGTGAAGTTGAACATTTTGACGTCTAAAGGATCGCCCATGAGTTCATCGTCAATAGATCGTAAAGAATGACAAGTGGCCATGGTGTAAAGGATGGCCTTGTGTTTCGAATAGTCCACGGTGGGATCGCGGTCGTATCGCGAACTTGGTAGAAGGTCTGTTGTATCGCTAAGAAGCTCACTGAATCTGTTTGCGGGTCGCTCTACTACACGAACGCCTAAGACATCTAGTCCTTCTTCTGTGAGAGTACCGGTTTTGTCAAAACAAACAACATCCAGCTTGCCTCCAACATTCACTCTTTGTGGGCTGATGCAAAATATTTGCTTTTGTTTAAGTCGAGACAGGGCAAAATTTGTGCCAATAGTAAGAGTTGCTGGAAGCGCAGGAGGGACGATGATAGTGATCAAATCTAGGGCTCGAACTACGATGAGGTGCCACGCAAGACCGAAATGGATAAAGTTAATAAACGAGGCAACAAATCCTATCATCGCGATCCCTGCCATGACGGAAATATACCGGAAAGAGTCGCGGTAGAATTTGAAGCCAGAAGGTTTCGGGAACAGCATCGAACGTACCAAAGCACCCTTCGTGGTGTTGAAACCTGTCCGTACTACCATTGCTAAAGCGGCAGCTTCCTCATCACTATCATCGTGGGGTCTCCTCGCGCGAATTATTTTCGTTCCGCAAAACAGCATATGTCTTGCGACCTCAGGGTGCATTGTTGAAGCACTGAGGTCGAGTAGTTCCAACGACTCATTGGTCGTTGGAATTTTGGAAACCGGGACCGATTCTCCCGTAAGCATACTCTCGTTGACAATACAGTCACCAGAAAGTAGTAAGCTATCGCAAGGAAGCTGGGTGAGTGAAGGGTCTGTAACTTCGTATACGTCACCAGGCACCAGCTCGCCAGACTCAACAGTTCGCCAAAAGCCGTTGCGCAGTACACGTACCTCACACTCGAAGCGCGAGATCTCTCGTAAGCGCTTCATGGTTGCTTTTGTTTCAATCACCGTTGTGGTGATGCTGACAACAGAGATGATGAAGATGCAAGCTGCATAATAGTAGTATTCGTCCACGGACCACAGGATGAGACTAGCGATCTGGAAGACGTAGAACGGATGAAAAGCTTCATCGACAAGAAGTTGTCCAATGGACTTCTCCGCGAGATCAATCACGTTCTTCCCAAAAACTAGTTCGCGATAATCCCGCTCCTCGTTATCCAGGCCTTCACGGAGGGCCGAAACATCGGTCCACTGGGGGTCCTTCCAGGTGTTTGCCAGAATAAACTTGTCTTTAAGCGGATGGTAACAGAAGCGAATGTAGCGATAGTCAAGGCTGCGTAGCTGTTTTATAACAGGATCCGAGTCTTCGTCGTATTCTGTTCGACGTTGCTTTTCAGGGTCGCCGAATACGGTCGATAGTGAACGTCCATAAGTCTGATCCTCAATCGATTGAATCGCGAATTCGCCCCACTGGTTTTCAATTACAACCCAAGCACATTCTTTCAACGGCGCGGATCGACCCGTTAATCCTACTTTCCATCTGGGCAACCATCGGAAGAGAAGCCACGCCAGTCCACCCGTCACGATGCATAAGAAAAGATAGATGCCAAAGCCAATAGTCCATGTGCTGAAACCAGCGACTACAATAGTCAAATCCTCAGTTAGGATGTATATCTTCTGACTGGTGCGTCGCCCTCTCGAGCTGCCGCTAGCTGAACCAGCACTCGAATGTGAGGATTGTCTGCGTAGCAAGGGAGCCTCCACCGATCTCCGACTCGAATACCCAGATGATCTTCTCCGTTCACGCGACGGAGAGGGCGACGTTCCGCTGTCTTCAAGCTCATCCAGCTCTTCCACAGTGTAACCGTTGTACTCGATCTCGCCGTACTCGTCCGCGATGGCGTCTTCTTCGATACCCTCTTCGGAGTCGCGATCGTCATCATAGTAGGTAAAACTTGCCGTAGAGTCGGCGCGCGCGCGGCGGTGGGCAAAGGAGGATATGCTCGTCGGTACGCTCTCCGACATAGGTCCCGCGAACACCTTGATATTTGTCGTCAGCTGCTGGTTCGGTGTACGGGGGGCATTGACGGGGCGGAGCTCGAATACCTCATCTTGTGCCATCTCCACGTCCGTCATGAAGCTCGCCCTGTAGCAGAAGTCAGTATCGCCATTCACGCGACCTGGGCTGGCTGGTCAGGCGTACTCGCTGAGGTTGGAGCCCCGTCGGTAGAGTGCGCTACGGCGCCGCCTCTCGGGGCTCCTGTCTTGTTCCATATCGCGCCGGGTATAAGGAATGCTCTTAGTTAAAGTCAGGGCATGTCTGGAAAACGAAGAAGAACTGTAATGTGAAATCTACTACAGCTCGATGTGTGTGGGCCTATGACGATGCATGCTTTGGCTGTATCAAGGTTATCGTTCCGTGCCTCTAACCGTTTTAGGAGCCTATCCGTTTCTCTTTGCCGACGGTGCCAGCTGTGAGAATAAATCTCTGTTGGCTGGTTTTGAGACTTTTACAATTCAACGTTTTTTCCCAATGCTTGTTAAGTGTTTTTGAATGTAAATGCCTTACAGCCTGTTAGCTATCGCGATTCAACGTAGTGGTGACTTTGACACTTCGTCTTTCCCATGCTACTCTAAGTTCAGCACCTTGTATCCAAGGAACTTGTATCATGACACTGCGTTATGGGGAACCTTGATCCTTTCGATCGGGTCTCACCATGTATACCACCGGATTAACCTACCCCACACTGGACTCCGAATGACTTCAATACACAAAACTTGAACGCCCACTTCCGACGCTCGAGCCCTGTTCTTGATCAATCACGACCTTGGATATGGCATTGAGCGCCCGCAGCCCAAGCCTCACAGCTGCGGCTCAGGTGACCTGGAGCAACTGCAAGCCACGGCGAAGTCAGCCTTGTGCATCTCGCTTTGGCAGAAAATCCATGTCTGCCTAATATATCAATGGTTTTGCTCCTTTTCGCTGCCCTCTACTGTTGTTGATCTGCTGAATCACATCTTTCAATGGTAACTCATCATTCACGTTGAAAATGCCGGTGGCCTTTGGCTGGAGCGCCGGCGATATCGTCAGAGCCATCTCTATTCTCAACACCGTATACCACGCTCTGCAGGACTCTGGCGGAGCAGCATGCGAGTATCAGTCCCTGAAATGTTCCATCGAAAGCTATATCTTAATCCTAAAGCATTTGGAGGCTTTGAAGCCCGAGGAAGTCGATCGCAGCCTGGTCCAGGCTGTGCAAACCCTTAGCGCAGTAGCGCTTGAGGCAGTCTTCGAATTCGAGAATGAAATACACAAGTACAATTCCGCTTTGTGTCAGACTTCTACAGTTAACAGGGCCCAATCTGGCGTCCGGAAAGTTCAATATGCATTGCGTGTACCAAAACGCTTGGCGAAGCTCAAGGCTGATCTGGAGATGCCCATCGGGAGGATTCAGGTCCTATTGGAAAGTGAAGGATTGTCTGTACTCTTACAGTATATTGTATAGAGAATGGCTGACGCATTTTACAGGAAACAGAGCGGTCGTGTTATAGCATCGCTCAAAAGGATGCAGTCATCTCAGAAAGATATAAAGACAGAGCTGAGGAGCGACATCCAGTCGTCCCAGTATGATACGAAGATGGAGTTGAAAACTGAAATCGAAAAGCAGGTAGACAGCGTGAAAACTGAGATCGAAAAGCAGGGGCATGAAGTGATAGCCAAATTCAATCAGGCCCTAGCAGACATGGCGGGCAATATCGTAACACTGATACAGCCTGTAGTCACTAGTACTACCACGGATGTCAACCCAGTAGGATCGTCACAGATACCTATGCCAGGCAATGCCAGGAGTTCAGAAAACTCTCTCAAAGTTGGTAACCAGGGGCGTTGTGCCTTATCCCTCTCTACTCAATTGGCGGACCTTTCACTTGATAGCACTACTTTACCTGCACCATACGCTCCAGAGCTTGGTCCTCGTCTACCCCCCAACCTAGAACTCTCCGAGGCATTAAAAAAGACTGGGCATGAGCTCCTTCTACTGTGAGCCACTCAAACGGAAAGAAAACATAAACATAAACTGAAAACGATAGGTTACTGCAACTCGTCACGAGCATTACAGCTCTTCTCCGATATCTTATGTATGATGTCCAAGTTGTACAGGATCCCCTCACTGATATGCATATAGCTCCATATCCCCACAGCTTCTAGCCGTGTTTCGTACGCTCTATGCGAATTTACCTACGAGGAATCGATTACTCATACAAGACAAAATTCACTTCGAGGACTTCCTCGGCAGAGTGCACCATCTACCGTACGAATATTTTCATTATTGGAACATGTTCGATTTTTATCTGAAAATACTCTTCAAACACCAAACGGGCGAGCAACTGATTGAACAAGGCGCTTTTCACATCATGCACGCCACTCGCGGCTGGCTCATTGGGAAACAGGATTCGGACTGGAGTCGCAGCATCCGCCCTGGGTCTCGCATCGCCATGTCGGCTGTTCTGTATGCACCGCCGCCTAGGGAGATCGAAGCATGTCCACGGTGCGATAAAAGGCTCCAGGCAGCGCAAGGCACCGTCCCTAGGCTTATTTGGTAACACCGATATCTTCCAGTATATTCCTACGGCGCTGACTGGTCTCTTAGCAAGGGTTGTGCCTGGGAAAGGTACATCGGGCACCCTAGTGGTGCATCCGCTAGATATGAACCCCCTAGTGATTTCAAACGTGTCCACATGGTAGAGCCACCTCCACCTCCACCGTCAACGGGGGGGACAACAGTGCGGTATTGTGCAAATTGCGGTGACGGACCGCAAGGCATGATAGTAAGGGGTTGTCCAAAGTGTGGTCATTCCAGAGTATGGTCATTTCAAGGGCTGCCGCTGCATAGTTAATTATTTTCATTATTATTAGTTTCCTTTTAACGGGGGGGATTTGTAACAAGGCAAGTACTATTATCTTAATACTCTTTTCCTTGTATACATGTATAGAACATAAGCCCACATTTCCTCGAGCCAGTGATTGGAAACAAGATCTTATTATCCAACCTATCGGCGAATCCCACACTTTCCCCTCCCTCCCTCACGAAGAGCACAACGAAATCTATAACGAACACTACAAACGTTTTATGATGATGAGGTATAATATTACACTCGCAGCACACTATTTTCCAAAAGGGGAAGGAAGAACCCTCTCTCGGGGCTCCCACCATCTTTTACCCCCCTTCCCCTTCCATCCATGCCTCGAGTTGCTATCCGGAAACCCCAGGCCACACATACCGCCCAATTCGACAGAAACCCCCCTCCCCTTCCCTTCCATCACCACACAGTATCAGAGTTTCCTGACCCCACACCTCCCCTTCTTCAAACGCAAGAGAAAGAAAAAGAGTAGCAGCCAGTTTGAGCGTGTAGAACAGACCCACGCCTGAAATGCTCAATGCAGGGTTTGACGCCCGTTATACAGAAAAATGAAATGGAAAAGGGAGCAAGGAATCAAAAGGCTTATAGTAGTTTATAGTCGTACAAGGAAGGAGCAAATGGGGGTGCCTCCTATGAGGGAGAGAGAGAAATGTGGAATCTTTTTTGTATCTAGACCTCGCCATCCGCGACAGCGAGTCGCTGCTTGGCCGTCTTCGCCTTCTTGCTCATGCCCTTCCGCCGCTTTCCAGCTTGTGGTGCTTCCGAGACCGGCGTCGCCGCGCCGCTGGGCTTCTCGCTGACGTCGAAATTGCCCTCGCCTATGCATGTTAGTTGGCTCTTCCTCGTTCAGAGGCATTTGATCGACTCACCTTCGTGGTACATGTCGTCCAAGCTGGCCTCCACCTTCTTTCTCTTGCGCTTCTTGCTGGTTGGAGCATTCTTCTCCGCCTCAGCGAGCTCAGCCTCTTTCTTCTCAATCTCGGCAGCCTGTTCGTCGTCCGCAAGCCACATGGCGATATCTTTGGTACGATTCTCGCGGGATCGAGTATTGAAATCGACTTGAGCACCAGCGCCACCAGAGATGACGACACGTTGCACTTCTTCCTTCTGAAGGGCGCGCTTCCGGATACGTTCTTCAATCGTACCACGCGTGATAAGACGGTAGACCGTCACCTGCCTAGTCTGACCAAGACGATGTGCACGATCCATAGCCTGAGAGTCAATGGTGGGGTTCCAGTCGGAATCATAGAAAATGACAGTATCGGCGGATGTAAGGTTGATGCCTAATCCGCCCGCACGTGTAGATAGGAGGAAGACGAAAATGGAAGGGTCTTTCTGGAAGTCCGCTACGGTGTCGCGACGATCTTCAAGTTTTGTTGACCCATCCAAACGGCAATACTTGTAGTTCCTGTAGGTCAAATATTCCTCCATAAGATCGATCATCCTCGTCATCTGGAAGTAAAGTAGAACGCGATGTCCCTCTTGTTTTAGCTGCTTCAACAGCGTATCAAGTCTAGCCAGCTTGCCAGAATCGGTGACGAAGCGGTGCATGGATGGCACATCGATATGAGTGAATCGCGCACGAGTGTTCGTCGGTGACGGTAGCTTGCTGTCAAGCGAGAGGACAGTAGTATCGGTTTTGGACTCCAATAGACTCTGCTCTGTCTTTTCAGAAATCCCATACAGGATATTTCGCATGGGAATATTGAAGAATGTTCTCTGTTTCTCCGCAATGACGCCCTGACTAGAACAGTACAGCTCAACGGGAGGCGCCGAAGCAGCGGGTTTAGCGCATCTTTCGATGATGTTTAGCCCGCTGTCTTCAAATGCTGTCCGAGAGACGTTGAGGAGATTTTGCATGTATCCTTCTGTGGTGATTTCTGCGAGAGGAGCACGCGCCTGATGCTCAACGATGTTAAGCATAGAATGTTTTGGAACATATCTGTCGGATTCATCATCGTATAGGATGTTGAACCGGGATAGGCGTTCAGGCTGGTCACTCAAATCGGCGGCACGCTGGAAAAGATCATTCCTTGCAATCTTCGAAGCCTCGCTGGCCGACACATCGGCAAGCCGCAGCCAGGAAAATGCGCTCTGCATTTGCGATGACTCATGAACATGGTCCTGACTCCAGATGTTCATTAGGTTGTATAGGTAGCGACCTCTGAATCCAGCCTTCGGGTTGTCAGGACCAGCGAGATCGAGCCTTCCGCCATCTCGGCCTATTAACCGCGGCAAGCGATACTCAATCAAGTTGCGTGTAGAGTATCCGACACTGACATTCTGACCCTCACGCATGAAGGATGCGGTTTCAGCAAAGTGTGCCATCGAAAAGGGAGACCAAGTCTCGGCTCGTTCGAAGAGATCGGGGTGGTTGCAAACCTTTCGGAATTGCATAACGAGGTTCATCAGCGTAGCGCTGTCCTGATCATCGCCGACCGCCTTCTCGATGAGGTCCATTAGGCTGATCTTGTTGCGTAGATTTGTGTAGTACGCTCGCTGCCTGTAAGTCAGGTCGCAGAAGACATCCTTCTCAATCTTATCACCAAGTTCTTTCTGTACATGCTTCTTGACACGTCGCAACATGAAGGGCTTCAGGATCATATGTAGACGCTTCAGCTGATCTTCATTGAGTTTTGTGTTACTCTGGGCGTGACTCTCGATATCCTTGGAGAACCAGTCGCTAAACTCGTCATGGGAATCAAACAAACTGGGCATAATGAAATGAAGTAGGGCCCATAGTTCCTGCATGTTGTTTTGGATCGGGGTACCCGTAAGAAGAAGACGGTTACGAGAGTGGAAGCCGAGCAAACTTTTCCATCTGGAACTCTGCGACGATTTGATGGCTTGGGCCTCGTCGAGAATCATGTATTGCCAACGGATCTTTTGGAAATACTGTGCGTCTTGCACGACCAGCTGATAGGAAGTTACCAAGACGTGGAAAGGGGAATCTCGGGTGTAAGTAACATGTTTCCTGTCCCAGAACCTTCGCAGTGTCTTTCGTTCTTTGGCAGTACCCCAGTATGGCAGAACCGTGAGCTCGGGTACAAACTTGGTAATCTCTTGATGCCAATTGTGAAGCGTCGATGCAGGAGCGATAACTAGGAAAGGACCCCAGATGTTGTACTTCTCAGCAAGGTAAGCCATGACGGAGATAGACTGGACCGTCTTTCCGAGACCCATTTCATCGGCTAGAATGCCATTGATACCCTGCTCATACAAGTTGACAAGCCAGTTGAGTCCCTTAAGCTGGTATTCCTTGAGTGTGCAGCTGAGCAGCTTCGGCTGGGGAATGAAATCCTTGGCATCCTGGAGACCAGACGGATTCTGGAAGTTCAGCTCGCCTTCGTCCATGTTCTCATCGGCGCCTCCATTATTGAAAGCACGGGCACGGTCTTGAGCTTCCTTTACAGCATGTTGGGCATTAGCAATTGCGGCTGCATTGAGTGCACTTTCATCTTCGTTGTCGAAATCAAGATCGTTGAAGTTGGTGACCTTGGAGCCAGGAGCCGACAGCTGGTCTGGTACATCAACAGAAGGTCCAGCAGCAGGAGCTTCACTTTCGGCAGCGGCGTCTGCATCGTCGGTAGAGCGCTCGATCTCGTTTGTCCTTGCTTTTTTACCAATGAAGTGGGAGTAAAGCTCAGTCTGAGAAATGAGAAAGTTGAGTTTTCTCTTCTGGCGGCTTGCTTCACGCTCAGCCTCAGCTTTCTTAGCATTTTCTAGTTCCGCGCGTTCGGCCATCTTTCGCTGATCACGCTCGTCACGCTCATTTCTCTTCCAGAAGCTGAGCATTTCTCGCATGCTCCTCTTGGCCCGGGCCTGTACATCCTTCATACTCTTGTTTGTACGCATCTGCCATCGTCGAGCCTCCTTGGAAGCTAATTGTGCGGTCTTGCGGAGGTTCGACTGCTTTGTGGTGTACGAGGTGTCCTTGATTCGAACGACCTTTGGAACGTCCTTTTTGGCGATGTCTTTCCAAATCTGGTTGTATAGAGTCTGATAAGCATTCGAGTTGTACGAGGTCAACGTCACAGGGCCTGTGTCTTCCGTCTGACTCCGGCTCTTGAGTGCTTCGAGGCGGGCCTCTTCTCGAGGCGCTATAGGAGGGAGCTCGTCTCCACGGTCAAGGGCAGCCTGACCTGCGGCAGCAGCATCCTTTTCTGCCTGCTTTTGTTCCTTGCTCTTCTTCAGTCGGCCTCCTGTCCGGCCACCCTTGCGCTTGCCACTGAGATCATCGGAGGCTTGGAAGGTGCTCATAACGCCGCCTTCGAGATTGAGCGCGTGAGGGGTGACTTCACGGAAGTCTTTACTAGGAGCGTTGCCTTGAAGCAGTTGGCTGGTAGTCTTTGCTTTTCTCTCAGCCTTCAGAGCTTCGCGCAGGTGCTTCTCCTTTTCTTCCTCGTTTTCTGCCTCGCCCGCTTTGGCCAAGGCTTCTGCGCGCTTGGCCTCCTCGTTCTGTATCGTCTTTTCGCGCCGTCGCTTGCGCTGCATGTCCTTCTTGCGTTCTTTCTCTTCCGCAATCTCCTGATTTTGGACTTGTTGCCAGGCCTCGCTTTCGTGCTCGATATTATACATTTGCTTGGCCGAATCACGGTGGGCGGCGAGAACGTCAGCGAGACGTTTTACGATGGCAGTGCGTCGTCTCTGTTTATGTGAGCTTCGTATACACAAACCCAGGTGGCAAGCTTACCTTCCGCTTGGTGCCCTCTGTGACCTCCACATCCAATGCGCGTTTGCGACTCTGCTGGGCAAACTCCTCCTTGTCGCTCGTATCGCCAGATCCCTCGAGATCATTCATTTCCGTGGTCTCGATGCTTCGCAAAGCAGCCTCCACTTCGGCCTCATCGGGAAAGGGTATCTCCCGGGTTGAGAGCCGTGACGATGGTGCGCTCCCAACAGGCGGCATCGATTGGTAGCCCGCGTTCCGATGTATGGGGACAGCATCTGGTAGGAGAAGATCTGCAGGTGCAGGCGATGCTGCTGTCTCTTGCTTAACAAAGACGGGGTTGAGCGGAGGCTTGGCAAAAGCACGATTATCTGGGATCGGGGGGAGCGGCTGTGATTTTGGAGTAGGTTCGGTATCGGCACCGGAGGACATGATGCTAGACAGAGACATGGGGTCTCGCTTCGGTGCAGGCGGCGGGACCTGTCCAAACGGTTAGCAATTGCAAAAACATCTGCGTAAGGCTGTCACTAACGTCTTCTTTGACTGATGGCCGGCGCTCGTATGTCGGTGGCGGAGGTTGTACAGCACCCCGATTCATAGGTTGATACACGCCTGGAGAGACTGGTGAATGAGACATGGCCTCCATGTTGGCTGTAGTATGGCCGTGTGAAGGCGGGCGCTGCAGCGGCGAGTGGTGTGGAAATGAAGGTGCAACAGGCGACCGGTACGGGTTGCTGTACGGGCCTTCTGGAGGGCGCGTGTCTTGAGGGTACGGGTGCGAGTCTCGAGTCTGCAGAGGTGGTTAGCTCGACACGCCCGTGTGCACAAATGGATGAGTTTGGGACAGGAAAAGAAAGCGGGGATGTACCTGTGATGGATAATGGGACTCGTAGCGCGTTTGGGGCTGGGCTAGGCCGCGGTCGCCATGATCTGAGGTCGGGTCGTAGTACTTGGGAGCCGTGTTGTTGGCACCGAAGAGGGCCGTGCTGAGCGGAGGGAGTTCGGTGGTTGGAGGCTCTGCGGGCGCGCGGTGGTGGTGATGGGGGGAGAAATTGGGGTGATGGAGCGGCGGCGGCGCGGGCGTGGTGGGTGAGGTGTGGGATGGGCCGGTGCTAAAGGGAGTTTGCGTGGTGGGTGATGGGGGTCTGTGGTAAGCTGGCGGTTCCCCTGGCTTGGTTGGCATTCTGTCTCGCGGGAAGCGTTCCTCCTCCTCGACGGACCGTCGCAGCACCGGATCGCGAAACATGGCGACTGCGCAGCGGGCTCTCTACGGCTGCGTGCTGGCTACTCCATGGGCAGGCGCTGCAGACAGAGCGGCCTGGAGAGCGCGGTGCAGGGCGGCAGCAGCAGCAGCGGCAGCGAGCAGGGCGGCAGGTCGAGGGCGACGGCGACGTGCAAGGCCGTCAGTCTGGTCTGGCCTGGGGTGTGGATGACGACGACGGGATGGCTCGATGGACGACAGCGCTCGAACGGGGCGGGCGACAATGGCAATGGGCTGGCTGGCGGCGTCGACACTGAGCACGCAGCGTCTGGGTCACTACTGGGGCAGCACGGGAGGCGACGGGGCGCGCAGGGCGGGCGCCGGCAGTCTCTCGTCTCGTGGGAAGCAGCGCAGCGCAGCAGATGCGATGCAGGCCGCGGCGATGTAGCGACGACGCGGACGGGCGCTGCGGGCGGGGAGAGAGGGAGACGGAAGACTGCGGAGGGGACTGGAGGCGCAGAGACAGCAGACGGTGGATGGTGGGGAGCATCTGCCAGCGCTTCTCGTCCGGCCGTCTTAACAAAGCCTGAGCCCGACTTGGTTGCTCTCTCTCTTCAACGCACACACGCGCGCGCACGCACGCACACACGCACGTACGCCCGCCTCAGTACAATACTGGGACGCACCTGACAACGCTGTGCACGCACTTGGCCCACCGTCTCCCATCCGTCTCCCATCCGTCTCCCATCCGTCCCCAGCCCCGGCCTCAGCCCCCGCTGCTGCTGGCTGTCTGCGCCATCCCCCCGTCCCCTGGCGCGCGTGCCTCGTCGTCGCTGGCGCGTTGCTTTTCGGCGTGCCTCGATCCCCAGTTTCGTTTGCGACGCCCTCAGGCTCGGCTAAACCCTGTGCGCCATGCATCCCGCCGTCCCGCGTCGCATAGGTCGACGGTCGTCTTGCTCGCCGTCTGCGCGGCCACACGACGCCCGGCAGACGCAGCAGATGGCCCGCCCGTCCCAATCCCAGTGCCTGCGCGCGCTCCCCCATCCCCCATCGCGGCCACGGCATGCATCGCAGGCGTGATTGGCGACGGCGAGCGGACGGCGGCGCATGGGCCACCTCGGCCTGCCATGGGGCGCGGGCCCACTAAAATTTGGATTGGGAGCCATTGATTTTGCTGTCCGAGTGCCTCTCGAACACGCCCAAGAAAATATCACCACCAACGACCGCTGTCGCCCACCATGGCTGCCGTGTACAAGACGTTGGCAGCGACGGCCGCCCCGGAGAAGGAGGCCGGCGAGCGAAAAAACAAGCAGAGGGTCCTCATCCTCAGCTCACGGGGCGTCACCTACCGCCATCGGCACCTTCTGTCAGTGCTTCTCGCTCGATATTCTCCTCTGCATGCTAATGTCTGCAGGCACGACCTGTATTCTCTCATGCCCCACAGCAGGAAGGAAGCTAAGCTCGACACGAAATCTAAACTTCACCAGCTCAATGAGCTGGCTGAGCTCTAGTGAGCAGCCCCAACCGCTGTAGATAGCAACCGTGTGCTAACCCGAGCAGCAACTGCAACAATGTCCTGTTTTTCGAGGTAGGTGGTCTATGCAGCGCGTGGACACGTGCTTTGACGCTAACAAGGCCAGGCCCGCAAAGGTCAGGATCTGTACGCCTGGAGTAAGTGCCCTCGCAAGCATGCATCTGCATCCTTTTTGCGTCAAGGAAGTCGTGGAATGCCGAACCTCCGGGTACCATTCGGAGACTGACAGTTGTACAGTGTCAAAGGCACCAAATGGCCCCACCGTCAAAATGCACCTGCAGAACCTGCACACCATGGAGGAACTTAACTTCATAGGCAACTGTCTGAAGGGGTCACGGCCTGTGCTCTCTTTTGATGCAGCATTCGAAAAGCAGGCCCACACGCGACTACTCAAGGAGATGCTCACCCAGATCTTCGGAGTGCCAAAGTCCTCCCGCAGAGTGAAGCCCTTTGTAGATCACGTGATGGGATTCACTTTGGCTGGTGGCAAGATCTGGGTCCGCGTCTTCCAGATCAACGAGAGTGAACCTGGAAAGAAGAAGCCCGTCGATGGTGAAGAGATGGAGGTGGATCTAGCACCCAAGAAGAAGGGCAAAACCGAGCTTGACGTGCAGCTGGTGGAGATTGGTCCCCGATTTGTCCTCACCCCCATTGTCATCCAGGAATCCAGTTTCGGCGGACCCATCATTTATGAGAACAAGGAATTCGTCTCGCCCAATCAGATCCGTGCCGATCTAAGGAGAACCAAAGCAGGCAAGTACAACAGGCGAACGGAAGCAGCCAAAGACAACAAGATCAAGCGTGGAGACCTCGGCCTCACCACCCACGGCGGTAGGAAGAAGGAGAAGGATCCCCTGAGCGACTCTGTGCTTTTTGCGTAGAGACCAGTAAAAAGTTCGGCGAACTGGCGTTTTTCTAGGTCAAGGAAGGCAAAATCACGCATTTGAAAGTGTAGGCGCTAAGGGTCAAACATGTAAAGCACAAGAAGAGCATTGGTATGTTGGATTTACATTAGAGGATACGGCAATACCCATCATGTTTGAGGTGCACTTCTTGTTCGGGTCATGGTCCTCTCCAGCAATTCTGCATATTCTACACTAGTACCTGTCACACGTGCCTTCCGGACGCCACCTAGACCCTTGAACGGCTCGAGTACCGTCTGCGATGTGGCGAAGTTCTGCACGTCCTGTACTCGATGCACTCTGCCGCTCGGGAAGCGCATGCGACTAATGGCTCCGTCGATCAGGTGGATGTGAACACGATGCAAACTGGTCACAGAACCCAGCAAGTCCACCAGCTCCTGGACTTTGTTGCGGATACCGTCCGTGAGCCCGCGCCCGCCGCAATTAAACTTGATCGTCCCAGTGTAGTCATCTACATAGTCAATATTGATGACGTAGTTTTTGATTTTCAATAGATTTCGCTGGGAAAAGTGGTCGAGAAAGGCATAAGTGCGACCAGGTGTAAGGTTGCTGGCTGTACGCCAGCGCTGTCGGAAGTTGATGGTGTTGAAGGTGACGTCAATCACGAACACGTTTGCGCCGTAGATTAGATCGACGCATTCATCGTGGACTTGATGGCAGGTGGTTAGGAGGGATGTGCATCCTAAATGCCAGACTACCTCGTTACCCACTTCGCGGTCGGATTTGGGTAGTGTCTTTTGCTTCTTCCACACCTCATTCCACACCCCAACGCTAGACGCCTGGCGTACCAATGTTAAACTGTACTCGCTGCGTTCAGGAGGCTCGCCATTGCCACGCTGGAACCTGGGGTCAAGAGTGCAAGTCTGGGGTAGAACGTATTGATAGATCTGCCGCCGCAGCTCCAACGGGAGGCGGAGAAAAGGACAAGCATCAAGACTCGTAGGTGACATTGATGTTGACATTGTATTCCAAGCGGTTTAAAGTCGATGTTAAGTGCGTAAACTTTGCGGAACTCTATTCAGGTCCTCTTCCGGCGTGGATCATGTTATCATCCCCAACGATGTCGACATGGGGGAGGGCGCGGACCATGTCTTGGCGCGTCACTACTTAAACACAGCATCATTGCCATAACTCCTTTCCTCATCCGCACGACCATGATAGTCACTAATTCACCCAGCCTGCCAGGGCTGGCTTCATCTCCCAATGATTTCACTGAGCATGTCTACAGTCTTGTCTATAGCCCCAACGAAGGGGTCCGTGTTATCTAAACTCCTCTCTCTCAGTCGGCGACGAAGCAGCCATAGGCCATATAACAACGCACCGCTTCGCCCCGATCAACGCCTATTCGATCACCGAAACTACCAAAAAAAGAATTGAAAGGATATATAAAAGGAGGAAGGCCTCATCCCCGTACATACCCGCCTTGCTGAGAACTCCCTGCCAAGATGTTGTTCGAGTATCTCGCAACCGAACTCGTTTCCCATATCTACCTCGCTTGCTCCTCCATCTCCGATGTTATTGCACTATCATCTACTTGCCGCCGCTTTCGCAATATTTATGCTTCCTCACAGAAACTCCACATTCTCGAAACCGCCGCTGAAGCTCAGTTTGGGCCTCTCCAGGACCTCACCCAACTGCTAACTCACAACGCGAGTCAACCGGCCCACATACTCCGATCTGTGCCATTTTCAATTGCGCTTCTCAGGCAGATTGTACACACTGGTCGCGTCGCCGAGAAGTGGTGCGACATTTACCCCTATAAGAAGTGGAAGTATAACTTCGAGCTTCGACGACTCTTAACAAACGAAGAGCGGTATCGGCTGCGCCGAGCTATCTACCGCCTCTGGCTGTACTCGCGCGCATTTCACAATCGCGAGCACCCGCGCGAGCAGCGGGCAATGAAGCTGGTGATACAAAAACGCGCCCAACTACTGCACAATTGGAGCACAGTGGAGCTTGCTGAGATGGAGGATGCGCACAATGTGCTGCGGGAAGTGGTCCACAGCAACATCTGCCCCTCGAATGGCACCATTGCTCGCAAGTTTAAGAAACGACATCCCGATCACGAGCAGACTCTGCTCTTCAACATCCACCTCAACTACCCTCCGCCCGTCAACGCGCCACCAGCTTACAACCCCTTTTCCACGCACTATCAGAACACGAATAATACACTTCCCCTCCACTATAACAGCAGCCAAACATACTCCTCGCGTTACGCGGCCTTAAAATTTAGTCTCCATCCTCATCATGAAGTTGGGGCAGAGGGCTGGGGTGACGACATACCACACTATTACGTGGTAGAGGACATGCTGAAGCTGGATCCAGAGCAGATCATATGGTTGAAGGAGAATGCGCCCCTCAAGGGTATGGTAGAAGGGTATGTGCGTGGGTTGGGGGACTGGTTTGAGAACAACGGGGAGACGTGGGTACAAACGCTGGAGTGGGTCTTGGATGAACGTGGAGAGGAAGTTGCAGAGTTCATGGGTGCGGTTGCAGGTGGTGAGATCGGAGTGGCTATTTAGGGATATGGGTTTGTTGACCGTCAGGCTGTCCGCCTTAGCATGGCGCAGCATCAATGCCAATCAGTGATTGCGGGTTAACGATGGAGGAGTAAATCGGCCTTCCTGTGACGACCACAGTCATAACAGGGTACAAAAGCCGTAGCCTAGTGATGCTTCTGCATATGATACCACCCACGCTGTTCGTTGTATATGACTTAGACGTACATGGCGTTATGGCATGGCAATTCTGCAAACCGCATACACGGCAGAACCCTGTGAGATCGACGCAGGGATGCTCAGTGCTTCTGAGCCACTCCTGGTTGCACGTTTTCCTTGGGGTTTTCTGGCCATGAGGATAATCACCAGAATATTTCAAATAAGTAGCCAGTATGTCGGCATGCCAGTTTTGCAGGCCTTGTCGCTGCGGTATGCACAGGAACGGGTTAGCGATGGCGAGCCGAAGCGCAGTTGGCTGGACGGCTAAGTTACGGCCGGGGACTTCAAGAAACGTTCGTGCCGCCCATCCGTTTCTGGCCGGAGAGGCTTGGCTGTGCTGCAGTGCCACCCTTTTCAGTCTCCCTCCGCACTATTTTGCCAGACAATATCTCAGACTTGCAAGCCCGTGCTTCGTCGCCTGTACCTCCAGCCGCCCCTTCCTCGCCCCTCCCGCTTCTCTTCTCCAGTATGATCGCATAGCCGCACCGAATCGACCACTCGCTCGATCCAGTACCAGAGCACACGTTAGTTATGGGTATGCGAAACTCTGAGACGCTAAGTTCGCGACGCGTAATAGATAACGGCACTGACGTCTCCACAGCTGAGAAGCGCCCGTCGAGCGAGGGCCTCGTCGACAACGTCGATCCGCACGAGTCGCAGGAGCTGGACGAGCTGCCCAAGTACGAAGCCCCCGCAGAACCTGTCGAGATCACCCTGGCGGAGACGCTGGTCACCTCCTTCTGGGTTGTCCTCAACACCATATCCACCATCGGTATAGTGTTTTTGAGCAAACGGTAGGTATTCTGGTGGCATTGTCTATCTGTGGGGAGGTTTTGACGGTGACCCAGAGCATTCAGCGATGAGCAACTCAAGAAATGCCAGCTTATGCTGCCCATGTGGCACTTCACGGCCACCGGCCTCGTACTCTACATATCGACGAAAGGCCCCTTCCGCGCCTTCAAGCCCGTTCGATTGAACCCCTGGGATATGCTCCCCGTGTGCGCCTTCTTCGCCGGCTACGTGGTGCTCGGAAACCTCAGTCTGACCTTCAACTCGATCGGCTTCTACCAGCTATCCAAGGTCATGACCACGCCGACCGTCGTGCTCATCAACTTCCTTCTGTTCCGGAAAATGGTCACGAGGTGGATGCTCATGTCGATTCTGGCTACGTGTCTCGGTGTTTCTTTGACCATCAATGCAACCGCCAAGACCGCCCTGTTCGGCGTCTGGATCGCCGTCATGGCATTCTGCTCTACGGCACTCTACCAGATCTGGATCGGCAAGAAGATTGAGGATTTCGCCGTCTCACCGCCACAGCTCCTCCTCAACCAAGCACCCATTTCCGTCCTCATGCTCATCCCGTTCGTCCCCTTTTTCGACTCCATCCCCGACCTGAGCAGCGTCCCTTCCGATAAGCTGTGGGCCGCCTTTGCTTCCGGCATCATGGCATCCATGTACAACCTGTCGCAGTTTCTGATCATCGGTCGAACGTCAGCGTTGACGTTCAACATCGTCAGCCATGTCAAGTCGATTCTGATCCTGTCCTTTGGCTGGTACAGTGAGGGCAAGATCCTGAGTCCCAAGGAGTGGTTTGGCGTGTTACTTGCACTCGGCGGCGGCTGGGTGTACTCGCACCTAGCGATGCGGGCGAAGAGCACCGGCAACCGATGATTGGGGCTTT